>Ga0214543_1000618_pt1 | contig 61522 bp, 31 predicted proteins | sample CNSS2metaG_FD_160094 | JGI IMG/M metagenome (GOLD analysis project Ga0214543, IMG submission 160094) | Root nodule microbial communities from cowpea collected in UCLA plant growth center, Los Angeles, California, USA - CNSS2 | ecosystem: Host-associated > Plants > Roots > Nodule | place: USA...
CTCTTCAAGCTTACTCCACTTCTTACTGCAGCGATAACTTCTTCTCCAAGAAAATCTACTCCTTTGCTCGATCGGCTGGGATGACGATCGGGGTACCTGTCTAAAGGGCTTCGATGCTTAAGTCAGTAATGAACCGATCGGTGTATCAATGTAACTGCTGTAATAAATGCGAATTAAAGATACCCACCAACCTACCTTTGGGCCCTATTTATAGTTTTCGGTGTGGGCCTGTGATTAGGGTTCCTTAATTACGGCCCAATGATCCTTTAATCAAGATTACTGACTCGCTTAACGTTAATTAACCCGACTGACTGGTTGTTTGACCGTGCGACCGATGGCCGCTTGACTGGATTAGTTATACCCTGTTTTTAACAAGTGAACGATTCGTGTATGGCTGATCGACTGATGAACGTATGTAAAGGACTATGCGAATCTAGAGATTGAGCGACCGATCGACCCGATGGTTGATCGACTGATTGTCCTTTATTAAGTTAAGGTGCTGTTCGTGTGGGGCCGATCAACCGATGTCACATTGGAGATCAGAATGTCACTCGTTTGTGCGTTACCGATTGACCGATAGGCCTGAATGTGGGTGGCTTGCGAAACCGATCAACCGATTGCTTCTGTGACTTATTTGTGTAACCGTTTGACCGATGGTCTTACGACTTGTTCAGCAGGCCGTTCGACCGATGGTCTTACGACTTGTTCAGCAGGCCGTTCGACCGATGGTCTCTTAACGTTGCTATATGTTGTTTGTAGAACCGATTGACCGATGGTCTTATGCAATTTGTTTACTAGGCCGTTAGACCGATGGTGTTTTATATACGAGTTTTTCCAACCTTGTCCGATGGGCCTGAGGATTGGCTTTGGCCGATTGACCGATGGACATACAGTACAATATCAAAGTAAGTTTAAAATATAGTATAAATATTAAAAAAATATCTTTCATCATTGCATATTTCAAAGTTAATTACATAAAATAAATGTATTTACAAGTTAAGGATTGATGCTTGATTACCGTTACCATACCATCATATTTGTAGTTGAAATCTTATACGGGCCTTTTCAGGGCTATTTCTTCATGCACCTTTTTAGAAATCAATTTTATAAAGGGTAAAATGGTTATTTTGAAAATTTGAGGAGGTGCAGAAAGTAAATGTCCCTTTTCCGAGTTAGATGAGTGTGGTTGGACTTGGGTCCCATCTAATTGGGTTTTGTTATGCAAATTTTCTGGTTTAGAATGTGTTTAGCAAAAATAATTCACTGAATGAAACTAATCTATTCAGTGAAATGGTCAGAATCTAGTTACCATGTTTATGAAATTAAAAGATATAAATAGGCATTTTGAAAAAAAAAAAATTAAGAAAAAAGAAATGGTGGAAAAAATGTAAAATAATTTTATTGAAATAATTGAGAAAATTTTGGAAAGATATTTTTTTTTCTCATTTTTCATAATCTTTTAGTTTGCTTCGTTATTTTCATGTATTATTGGTTTATTTTTAATTCAGATAAAATGAAAGCATCTAATTCTTGTGTATTAGTTTTAATTATATATATATATATATATATATATATATATATATATATATATATATTGTTAATGATTTGATTTTTATATTTAATATTTTATATAATTGAAAAATCATAGTATAAATCTTGAATATGTAATTCATTTTAAGCGTTTATATACTTTTTTGTCTCAGATTAAATTTATTGGTAGTGTTAAAGTGAATTCTGTTCTTAAATAGTAGATTATTTGACACTCAAGGAGAGAATTAGAAGTTATTACTACTAAGAATCAATAATTAAATATATTAATTAATAAAATAATATTTGTAAATAAAAATTTACAAATAAGGGTGAACAAGGTATATTGCAAAATAAATGTTACCACATATTAAATGTTCTTGTTAACGAGAGTCCTTAATTAATAAACATTAAAATTTACAAACATTTATAATTAATTAAGTATAATATTAAATAAAATATGACCTAATCATAATTAATGCAGTTTTATTTTATGAAGAATGCTAAACAGTGTTCTAAGGACACGGGTTAAGAAATAATTCATGTGTATTTGGTATCTTTATCTTTACATTGAAAACTGAAATAGTTAAATACATTAACTAAAATAGTATTAATGCATATAATAGATTTTTTAAAAACAAAAATACCCTTTTAATTTTTAAACAACAATTTTCTGATACAAAATATGACTTTGAAATTTTTAAAATTTTACTCAAATTGATACTTTAATTGTTTAATATTTTTTTTTTATAATTTTAGATGTTTAACACTATTTTTTTTGCTAATTTTTCTATTAATTTAAACTTTCTTATGTTTAATTATATTTAATTTTTAACAATATTAAAATATAGTTATTTTATTATTTAATTATTTTTTAATTTTTATTGATGAACATTAAATAAAATATAAAACACACAGTACAATAATTATTAGCATTTTTGTCTTTTTAAATAAAATAAAATTGTATTAATGATGATTAGATTAAATTTAATTTAATATTATACTTACTTATGTATTTCTTGTAGGATTCAATGTATATTAATTATCTTAACCAGTACCCTAAGAGTACTGGTTAACAAGATTAACAATAATACCCGTAAATATTGTACTGTTGTTGTAATATTTTATTTAATGTTTAAAAGTTAAAAATTAATTAAATAACTAAATTTTAATGTTATTAAAAATTAAAATATAATTAAGAATAAAAAAAATTTAAATTAACAAAAGAAATAAAAAAAAATATTAAACATCTAAAAAATTTACAAAAATAAAATTTTAAGTATGTATTTGAAATTTAATTGAGTTTCTAAAATATTTACTTTTACTGTTTATAAATTTTAAAGGATATTTTTTCTTTATAAAATAAATTATAAGCATTTATGTTATTTTAATTAATATAATTAATTATTTTAGTTTTCAACGTAAAAGTGAAAAAATTAACGTATATTAATTGTTCTTTAACTAATGACACTGGTTAGCATTCTCTTTTATTAAATTAATATTAATATTATAAATTATACAAATACATCTCATGAAAATAATAAATTTGACAACTATCTTAATTAATTTAATTATTATTTTTTACTATTTTATTGCATAAAATGTAATGTTAGATTTAATTAAAATACAGATAATAAATATTTATAATTTAATGTAATTAAATATAATATAAGAAAAAATATTTAAAAATCAATAAACAACATGAACTTAATTTTAAATATATATTAAAATACGAATGTATAATTTAAATCGGTCCATGCATAGCACATATTCTAAATAAAGTAATTTACCATAATCTACTAGGTATTCAACCACAGCAATTGCAAATTATTTAATTTTGAAAAGTGATTTTTGTAGATGTTAATTGTGTGTTTGATGATCCAAAGAGAAAAATAGTCCACTTTTTTTTTTCTTACATTTTCTACAGGACAATAGTGGGGCATACTTTTATTCGGGACAGGTTTATCCCGAAACCAAACGCACCTGAAACGGCATTGTCTGAAGTCGAAAGTTCATTTCATTTAAGTTTCATTTCGCAGTCATTTAGCTATCTTCATTGAATATAAAGGTTCTTCTCTCTCTGACGTTCTTTCGCGAAACTCTGCCCCTTGCTGCTGTTGCTACTGCTTTTGCTGGTGCCACCACCGAACCATTTAGCCGGGAAGCCACACTTCGTTCGGGAAAGGTGTGTTCTGATCACAATTTACGCGATTTGTGCATTCAAGTCATTTTTTGGATTTTTTTTTTCTTTCGAATTTACACGCTCTTTTCGTTACTGGATCGGCAAACTTCTGTTGTGTTTCCTGGATCAAAAATTTTTACGGTTTCGTTTTCTGTTGCTGATCTGGATCTATTTCCCTGCTGCATCTTCTTGTGTGTGTAGGTTTCAGTTTTTGCTTAATTTTGCTGATATATGCTTTCTGATGCATCGGTTTGTTTATATGCGATAAATGGGTGATCAAATTGGAAGATGCAATTGCTGCTTAGCTTGTTATTATATATCAGTGTCCTGTTTTTATTGTACGCGTCTAGTGGAGTTCAGGGTGTCAGTGACAAACTTGGGTTCAAAAATCAAAATTTGGAGGGTCGAAATAATTAAAATTATAGTACAGGAATTCAATATATTTTGATAACGTTATCACTTAGAATTGATTGTGAGCATTTAATGACATTGTTTAATTTTTTTTTAATTATATGTTTTTATTTTAATAATGAGGCTATTAAGGTTTTCTTATATTATGATTTTGTTCCCTTGTGTAATATTCAATAAAAAAAGTTGGAAAAGTTATCCTTATTTTTTTTTTTGTGAAACATTGTAAGAAACATCCTGTCTTTATTAAAAAAGTGTATGAGAATACACCAAAAAAATATTTTTCAAAGAATTTAAGGAAATAACATTTTTTTCTAAAATTAAAGAAAAACTTGTACTTTAAAAATGTGTACAAAAAGCTCACTAAAGGAATCCTCTAATTTGAGTCATATCATATTGCATCACTTTTCTTACATAAGGGATTAAAATTAGAATCAGCCGGTCCCATTTTATGTTTCTTATTTGTCCCTGTAATAATTTCTTGTCATGTCGTCAAAACTGTTAATTTCATTTAATGTTCGTGTGCTATATTTATTGACTTAACAATAATACAAATACAAAATATTATTGAAGGAAAAGGGAAGAAAAAACATAATGGAGAGGTAGTTTTAATCCCTCTTACACCATACTGAATATATAAAAGTTGTGAAAAAAATGGGTTGAAAATAAAAAATAGAGTTTTACATTAGAAAAAGACAATTAAGTAAGTAAACGGGTAATGTTTAGAAAGTGTCACTGAATTAATCATAAGAATAAATACGTAATGGAAAATGGGAAAAAAGGTTTTTCAAAATGGAAAATGCGTGTAAGAGTGTGATCTTGTTCAGAACCACTGTTATCCGATGTTCACCTATTTGTCCTTGCGGCCCAGTAAGAGTTTGTTGCCTTCTCTGGTAAATATGTAATGATATAGTCCCTACCATTTAACTCCTGACGGGAAGAGGAATAAGAAATTCGGACCTATGTCCTGTTTGCAAAGCTAGCAGTCAGAACATTATTCATACCTTTAGGGAATGTCCTCCTACGAAGGCACTATTGATGAGATTATTGAATCGCAGGGATAGTCTGTCTTTTTCTTGCCTTCCTACTCACAAGTGACTTGTTTCAGATCTCCTTCCGAACAACCCTGTTCAGAAAAAATTTACTGTCCATTTTGGTGGAACTATAGATTTTATTTGGAGAAATGTTCTAATGCAAAGTGGGAAATCAATTCAGTTATTTTTGTTAAAAGTCCAGAAGTTTTTAAGACATTGAACATTGAACTTATGCATATTGTTCAAAAATAAATGTCTTTCTGCTAATGATCCTCATTCCTTGTTTTTAAATTTGCCTAACCGGGCTTGGTTAAGATAATTGTGATGGTGCATTTTTCATCTGTTGGTCAGAGAGCTTCTTGAGGAATTGTATTAAAAACCATCTCGGGATTACCTGGCTGGTTCCTCTGTCGCTATCGGGATCCTTCCAGTACCCATGCTGAACTTTGGGTATTTACCTTGGAATAGAGATTGTGGTTTCAAGTTGCTGCATTTGGAACCTTCTCACCATAGGGTGCTCTTCCCTTCATCCGATACTCCCTTTAGTTCAATCCATCCTGAAATTAGCATCTCTGTGGATTTTCTTCCTGGAAACATGTATACATAGAATGCTACAGTGCAGCTGATGCCTTGTTAAACCTGCCCTGTCCATGCATATGGAAACTAGAGTTAAAAAGATGTAAATTAATAAAATAAATCGAAAATAACTAAATATTATCTTCTTTTTTTCAATGATTAAAACCTTATAAGTTAGTTATTATTTTTATATCTTTCAATGATTTACATTTACTAATACTCAAGGAATAAATAATTTAAAGAATATTTGAAGTTCTTAAAAAACCTTATTAGTAATAAATGAAACTATACATAATGGCACCCGTCACCTATAACTAAGATCGCTGCTGGCCATGCTTGCTTCTGATCGTTCGTGTCTGTTGATGATTTTCTCTGCATTTGCTTGAAAATGATGGGATTTACATGTTTCTTTTCTGGTTTGAACAAAAAATGAAACCATTGTGACTAGTGATTGATGTATTTTTACACAATTGATCGACAACGAAAAGACCTCTCTAGTAGTTCAAACTTTTATTTGTTGCATATTCTTTTGTTTGGTTTTATTATTTCCCCCCATAAACCACATCTTTCCCGATCTCTGCTACAGGTTTTAAAAGATGGCTGATGGGGAGGACATTCAACCTCTTGTTGTTGATAATGGAACTGGAATGGTCAAGGTCAGACTATGTTTTGTATTGCCTATTAATAAGTGCTTCTTCTGCTATTTTAAAGATGGCTTGCTTAGTTTTTCTTGCTATAATACTAATTAGGTTTTCTCCAATGTTTTGCAGGCTGGTTTTGCAGGTGATGATGCTCCCAGAGCTGTGTTCCCCAGTATTATTGGTCGACCGCGCCACACTGGTGTAATGGTTGGGATGGGTCAGAAGGATGCCTACGTGGGTGATGAAGCCCAATCAAAAAGGGGTATACTCACCTTGAAGTATCCTATAGAGCATGGCATAGTCAGCAACTGGGATGATATGGAGAAGATTTGGCATCACACATTTTACAATGAGCTTCGTGTTGCCCCTGAAGAACATCCCGTACTTCTTACTGAGGCACCACTCAATCCCAAGGCCAACCGAGAGAAGATGACCCAAATTATGTTTGAGACTTTTAATGTGCCTGCCATGTATGTGGCAATTCAGGCTGTCTTGTCTCTGTATGCCAGTGGACGTACTACAGGTTTGTTTCTGTGATTTATCTTTTATTTACTATTTACTATTCACTGTACCGTTATCATGAGACTTCAATTGGATGCAATCAACTTATCATAATTGCTGTAAGTCGGTAAGTTCTGATTTGAGAATAGGATACACTATCCAAAGTTATATGTGACACAAAAGTTGGAAACTTGGGAAATCCGCTTGATGTTCTTCGTGAATTGATTTTGTTCTTAGTTTTAGCCTAGTTAAATTATATACAGCAGCACTATTCTACATGTACAGGGGAGGGATATTCATGCATTTCTATATTAGTTACTTGTGACCAGCATTATTTCCTTATCCGATTGTGTTGCTATGATTGTTTTAATCAGGTATTGTGCTTGATTCTGGTGATGGTGTGAGTCACACGGTGCCTATATATGAAGGTTATGCTCTTCCTCACGCAATTCTTCGGTTGGATCTTGCTGGTCGTGATTTAACGGAGTACTTGGTGAAAATTCTTACTGAGAGAGGATACTCCTTCAGCACCTCTGCTGAAAAGGAAATTGTCCGTGATGTGAAGGAGAAATTGGCATATGTGGCCCTTGATTTTGAACAAGAAATGGAGACTACCAAGAGTAGTTCTGCTGTGGAGAAGAGCTATGAATTGCCTGATGGACAGGTAATTACAATAGGCTCTGAGAGATTCCGTTGCCCAGAAGTACTATTCCAACCTTCTTTAATTGGTATGGAAGCAACGGGAATTCATGAAACGACGTACAACTCCATCATGAAATGTGATGTGGATATTAGGAAGGATCTGTATGGAAACATTGTTCTTAGTGGAGGGTCTACTATGTTTCCCGGAATTGCTGATCGTATGAGCAAGGAAATCAGTGCTCTAGCACCAAGTAGCATGAAAATCAAGGTGGTTGCACCTCCCGAGAGGAAGTACAGTGTCTGGATTGGTGGTTCTATCTTGGCATCACTAAGTACCTTCCAACAGGTTTATACCCAGCAGACCCCTCCCCCTTTACGTCAAATTATCTATAAAATTGATTAGTTTATGGAAGTTTTGGGTTTTTATATTATTCTCTTATGTATGCAGATGTGGATCTCTAAGGGTGAATACGATGAATCTGGGCCAGCTATAGTTCACCGGAAGTGCTTCTAAGATGGGTCAAGTTGAGCTGGATGGTCATGAAGCTCTTAATGCTCCCAGTCCTGTGCCATATTTCCATCAAGCTTGGTTTGACTTATTGGATACTTGATGCTTTGGGTTTTTAATAGGTATATCTAGTTAATGAATGGATTTGTAAGTTGAGTCTGTTATATGTTTCCCCGTTAGGTCGTTGGAAGCCAGATTTTTTATGCAGTTGGTGATGGCATTTGAACGTTGTAGGTTCTGCTTGGTTTGGTTTTCCTTTTATTCTTTTTTTATGCTGTGGCGAAAAAATTAGGTGCCTCGAGATAGGGGGACGATAAGTTTAAGCATCCTTTTTACTGGAGGGATTTTTGATTTAGTTTCTGTTGATATTAATTATATGCTTAATTGGTTATGTTTGCAGTACAATGAGAATGTTTTTTATTGTTTGATGTGATGAATCCCTTGTATACATACACCATTTGGTTAGCGTGAACAAGAATCTAGGATTGTGTGTTTTTGTTCCATGATAATGATATTCAAAGAATAAATTTCTGGACGAATAAATAATGAGCTCATAGTATCCCGACTAATCATTCTAGATAACTTTTTTGAATTTATTTGCCGTATGGGTTTTTTATCCCGACTAATCACATTTAACTTATCGAGTTTTTTTATCCTAACCTCACTTTAAACCTTTATTTATTTATCAATTAATATTTTAATATTTAAACTTATCTATCACAATTACCAAACCTTCTATTTAAAAGAAAATATATAATTAACTTTAAGAAAGCTTATAAATAATATTCTTTTATGTATTATAAAAGAAAATAAAGAAGTAATCTTATATTCTTCTTTCTAAATATTGCCTTTATTAGATTTAATTATTGGATTGTAAGTTTCACCTCATAATTGTATACTATTATATTAAAATTAATTTGTAATAATAATAACAATAAATTTTTTTACGAAGAAAAGTTATGCATGTATTCATGTGTTATTCATCATATGGAGAAAAGTTATGTGTATGTTTATCTATGATGTAATTCAAATATATGTTTATTAAACCAAGTTTAAGTGTAAATATTAAAACCATGTCTTTCATCATTGCATATTTAAAAGTTAGTTGTATAAAATAATTTCTCTTAGTTCATATTTGAATATGTATATTACATAACTATTCCACATGGTACAACTAATTCCACCGCCACTACATATTAACAATTATACAATTAAAATAATTCAATAACAGAACCCAAATGATATGAAGATGTTAATATTTTTAAATAAAAGCATTGCAATTGCATATATAAGAAGCTTAAATGCCAGAAATAGATTAAAAAATATTGACATTTGAGCTCCGTTCACAATTCCAGGAACCTTGAAGAAAGCGAAGAAGTTTGGTGTTCACTAAACTGCACTAGTAATCTTGTGAAAAGACCACTATTTCTGATCACATAAAAAAAAATCTTATAAATAAATAACAATAATGTACCTATTTAAGAAATAATCATAGTTTCAATATCTTTTACAACTATTTATAACTTGAATATGCAAAATTAAAATTCATTGTGAACTTATATAGGTTCTGGTCCTTAAAGAAATCTCATCTTATTACTATTAATACATCAATTAACAAGTGGATAAGTGAAGTCAGTGATATTTAAATAGTACTAATAATTTGTTATTTTTTTAGCAACATAATAATTTTATGCTTCTAACTGTCCTCTCGCAAATTTCCATTCCCAAATCTGTTTTTTCTCCGACATCACTCTTCCCTCGTGATTCTCGCATCTCTTCCGCATGGCAAGAGGCGTATCGCAATCTCAATCATCAACGTCCGCTGCCACCACGCGACCGGGCGTGATGGCTCCCCGTGGCTCCGCTGCCGCCACCGCCGGGATGCGCCGTCGCCGTCTCGGAGCCGGTAGCAGCTCCGCTTCCGTCGGAAGCGGTTCCGGCACAGGAGGAAGCAACATGCTGCGGTTCTACACCGACGACGCTCCCGGCCTCAAGATCTCGCCGACGGTGGTGCTCGTGATGAGCCTCTGCTTCATCGGTTTCGTCACCGCTCTGCACGTGTTCGGCAAGCTCTACCGCTATCGATCCGGCGCCGGCGTATGATTCCACTACCAGGTCACAGATCTGACGATGACCGCTTCTTGATCTGGATCACGAAATCCGGTTCTCGTCTCGGTATTCGAAACCTTCGCTTTTTAACTTACGCACTATTTTTTTAATTAATTTTGTAAATCTTCTTATGGCTTGATTAGGCTTCCTGTTTCTCTAGCTGTGAAAATCAGTCTCTTCATTCATTTATTACTTTTTTATTTCATTCCATTATTACACTTTTTTGCTTAAATTTCCAAAAAGACAAAAAAAAACGTTTGCGATTTTAGCCATTTCTGTTATCACTGTAGCTTGACTTGCGTAGAAAATTTCTGTTAATTATTGCTTTACCAGCGACACCTTTATTATAGAATACTTTTAGTGAGAATAGGAGAATGATACAATTGAACTGTGGTTTTACGTTGCAAATACCATATTTGAACTAAGGATTTATATGTTGCTTTGGAAAGGTTGTCTCAACTCAATAATTACAAGAACCTGAATGTATCACCGTGGTGACGCATTTGAATGTACCAAAGTAGTTAAGTTAGATAAATTAGCAGCAAGTATTGCCTTTGTCTGTATATAAGGAAAAGGTATAAGTCTGTGTATATTTGAACCATGTAAATTATCAGTTTCCAGGTTCTTCTTAAGATGTATATTTCTAATACTTGATGTTGACCTTTGAAGAAAGGGATTGATGACTATCTCATTGGATGGACCACCTGGCTGTAAAGGTAAAAAAATTTATAAACTCTTCCGTTAATGTTTGGATAAACTGTTCATAAACATCGAAGAGAATTTTTTTTTTCACTAACTAAAATTAAGTGAAGTTAAAAAAAGTTTATGATTTTTTTTTTACAATTTGGCTTAGGGAAAAACTGATTTCCCTTTTTTTTGTGTTTACAGAAAATATAGTTTAAGTATATCTTAGACTGATTTTGTTTAGTTAAATTAACTAGATTTCTATACAAATTATCCTCATTAGATTTTTCTTTCCAGAGTGAGTGTAAGTGTAACCGTCCAAAGAAGGTATTGTTAGGTCACTTGGTTGAGAATTCATTCTGCCGAACCTATCTTCAGTCATTGAAGAGAGATTCGATAGTATAAAGTGCAAGTCTCCCATCAAGGATAGAGGCTGAATCTGATATTCTTTTTTTTTATCATGCAGGATAGGCTCATGTCATACTCTCGTGTTTGTGTCTGTTGGTTCTTTTGATTTTTCTCATTTATTCTTAGATGATTAGCCTCTTTCGTCGAAGTAATATCTCCTAGTCATCCATGTGTGGCAGCAAAAGTATTCAAAATGATCGAGTGGGACTATAAATTTAACATCATATCAAATTTATTTATTTATAAATTTATAATCTTTTATAAAAATTTGGTTAACAGCAAAGAGTTTTATAAATAATGTGTTAAAAGTGTGTTATTATTTGTTTATATTGTAGGTGAATTGCATTTATGTTAAAAAGTGGGTTTGGACGAATTAGCTCACATAAGAATCATAGATTAGTTTTATTCGTCCGTCTTTATAATGTGGTATTGGATCAGCTGGCATAAATAAAATCTTAAAAACAAAAACTATATATAAATGTTATAATAATAATAAATTTGTTTTAATATTTCATATTTTGTTGTAATATATAATTTGCATTTCAATAATAACATTTGGAGGAACTTCCATTTTTTTCTGTGGGAACATTTTTGTGGGAATCTTGGATAAAAAAAGCATTATAAAAAACATGATTTTCTCGTAATTTAATTTACAAAACAATATATATATATATATATATATAGTATACCTTTTTTAGTAATTCAAAAATATAGATGGGATTGGCAACATAATTGGGATCAATTATCTTGCTTCTCCATTGTTAGACGAGTTTACCTGAGAATTTAATTGAAATGAACAGGTATGTTAAGATATTTTACATCATTAACAAATCAGGAATTATCAAATTGAAAACAATTACTTTAGTGTTATATCTTTAACTGAATGAATTAGCAGTCTATATAGCGTATCAAAATTGAACCAATTAAACGCGTTTGCCACAATGGTCAGTGAACGCAGGGAAAGAAAGCTGACAAGAAAAAACAGAGTATTAATTGTTGCAAAATTAATTATCACCTTTCCAAAACAAAACATACATCCTAATTGATTGTAGCAAGGACGTAAAAAGCCTATACAAGTAAATTACATAATCAACCCTCAATCTCAAAATCGATGGTTGAAACAGTTAAAAGACCTACTTCTGACTTCTGACCCCAAAATTTTGAAAAATAATTAAAAAAAGACACTTCCCTATTATTTCCCTATAAGCCTGTGGAAGGCGAATGAATTTGAACCCAGGCAAATTCATGTGTGTAAGGCAAACTTGCATTGCAAGAGGCTTCACATGCATACACCACAATTGAAGCCCAATCCAGAGAGTCCACTTCATTGTCAACGCCGAAGTAATAAAGCAACTGTGGCAAAATCTGACACCACCAACATTAAAAACTCAGTATCCAAAGAAAATGTACAAAACATTTGGTTGAGCAAGCAAAAAACAAAAGTTTTAGATGCAGAACAACATTCATCTTCAACCACTGATATCTAAAATAAGTACCTGAAATTCACAACACATAGGTCCACTGCAGTAACTGCATCTAGGGATATCAGCATTTGATGGCCGACCACTTGAAAGAGGCCATATAGGCTTAGCATTAGTATTCCTATAATACCTGATTTACCAAAACTGTAATTAGACCCAATATATTGATAAATCCAATGTCATCAATCCGGCTATCATGCAAATTCATCATTTTGAACACACTAGTACACAATATGATTATAGGCAAATGCAGTTTTATAAGGGGCTGGGAGAAATTTGGATTCATAATTTAAATTCTAAACTGTCTCCATACTTATAATTTAATAAATAACTTAGCATTGTTAAGCTAACAGTTAACACTCCAGCTACTTTTGTTAAATGTAACTATGACATGTTCCAAATGAATGGATCGTCTAAAATGTTAGGTTAATCAGAGACAAGTAGCAATATGAATATATTTCCACTATTTCCCTGCTTATTTTAGTTTTTTATCCCAAAAGGCAAGATATTATATTTGTCAAACATTTTCACCTATCCCGTTTAGTAACTAATCTGCCTCCAAGGGCACACAAGCAAATTCACCATAGTTAAGCATTCTAATTTGGCAAATCTTTATCACCTTAGCACTTGTTCAGGGGCCTTGTCGATGCATTCCTGGAAGGAGGCCCAACTATTTTTGTCAGCGTCACCCTGTTCATATACAATACAATTAGCGAATAATATACATAAACTAGAAACAATCTTATTAAAATGATAAAATTGATACCTGAAAGCTATCAAAAATTGAATTCATTGTGTCATCAGTCCTGTTCCTTGAGATCAAGGAATTAGACACGGTATTTTCCTCAGACATGTCTCTACTATATTCACTTTCATCTTCAATGCTGATCTCAAATTCAGGCCAAAGATTCTTGCTTCCACCTGAATGATAGTGAAGAATGATCTCAGGTGTAAACTAACAAGAACCTAAGTAGATGTCATAAAATTTAATACAGTGATGCATATGTTTTATTTCGGAATGGTGATTTTAGGTTTCATAAGAGATACAATTTTAAATATCTTATCAAAGTGGTTTTATGTATGAGCAATATCGTAATTAGTCTCAGCATTTTTACATTTCACCTAAAAGTGACTAATAATTTCGTTATCAAAGAGAAGCAAACAAACATTGCAACAAAAGTACACAACTTTAAACCACTTGACCTCTATGTGACCCGAGCAAGGTGGTTTCACTTTTGTTGGATCCAGAAACAGGGGAAGAAATTTGTATCTGAGGACAAGCAATTTTATGCCCTGTACGCCAACTCATAGCCTGTGAGATGGAAGAGAGAAAACAAGTATCATGGGAACCAAATTTGTGGAAGAAAACATACAGATACACTAAATTAATTCCATTACCTGGTGTTTCTCAGAGCAATACCGTGCCTGTTAGCAACTACTACAAAGCTTGTCTCCTTTCCAAGTGCCACACCAATCACAAAGAACAGCTGAAAAGTAAGCACACATTGCATCAAAATTGCAGTAGATTCAGGACAATTTGTTTCATAGAATGCACTCACATGTAGTCCAAAACCTAAGTCACCAAAAGTGTTAATCCACTTTAATGGGAAAGCACGACATACATCACTTACATATTACAATGCAATTATGCAAGTAACCTGTTCAGGTTAAACAATTATGTTAGAATGAAATCAGAAAAAAAAAATCCCTGATAAAAGTGTGGTCCCACTGTGTACAGTCACAGATCGTAGTCATGAAGTCCTTTTCACTTCATGCAGGACTCCTCAACACTAGTACTCAATACTCAGTGCTCAAAATGAGGTAATCATGAATATAAATATTCAAAAATAAACATACACAAACCCAAGCTAGAAGGTAAATAGGCATCTAATCAACAGAAACAACAATCTCTCTTCACCATACAAAAGCAGAGGATCTCTAAACAACTACAAACATGAATGGGATTATTATCAACAAATGAAGTAAAACTATTATAATGGTGACTACCTACCTCCACAGCCAGCAGGTTTGTGACTCTCGTTATACTGAGGGCATTCTTCAGAATAAAATGGATTAACACGTCTTAATTGACAACGGAAGACCTTCACACTTTAATTAAAAAATAACATAATCAGATATAAACAACCAAAGTAACTAAAACAATGTAAAAGGTTGTTTAAGAGAAAATGATCCCTGACCTTCTAGATGGCTTCTCTGGATGGTGTTTCCATTGCTCGTGTTGATCCCTGAGGAGGCATTTCATAGAGGGACACATAAAAACATACAACATTCGGTGAAATGCAGTTTCCTGCTCAGTTGGTGCGTAAACCTAGAAATTTTCAAGGGTATAGCACAAACCTAGAAATTTTCAGTTGGTGCATACAATATGTCACAATCCACAGGTAGAGCACAAACCATACATATGTCAGACAATCATGAGGCATTAACTTCATACCTGAAGTAAAAATTGTAAAGGGTCACCACAAATGTCACACCCGAATGATCCCCCAGATGGTATATTCATAGGATCAAGCCAAGCCTGTTATTCACATCACAACAGATCATACACCTGTCCGAAACTGAAACTTTCTTTGTACATCCAAGAAGTAAGATATAAGTAAATTGTAAATGAATTCAATGAAAAGGTAAAGTACAGGGACTCCTCCAGCTTTGCTTGGGAAATATTGACGTTGAAGAGACCATTTATTCTTTGGCTTGTCAACAAAGCCAAGTGTGATGGGTTCATGTTCTTCTTCTTCTTCATCGTCATCAACATCATCATATTCCTCTTGATCTTCTACATCATCATTCTGCATAACCTTGAGCTTGTCAACCAGATCTTCAATGGCATCAGTATCCATGTGTTTAGGAATGAAACAGAAATGGCTAGTCTGCGAGATAGTGAAGACTGAGTGTGTAAGTAGCACATAAGATTTTATCATTACACCAGAAATATATAGCTGTAAACCTGATTGAAGACTGGAATATCTGATCAAGCAATCTAAATTTGAATCATGCAGCCGAACTTAGATACCAAACAAATAGCAGAAAAAAATTATTCAAAAAATTGTTCACATAAAGCCTACAAAGTCCAGACCAGTGTTATTAAAATTCAGCTATGGCGGCACCATGGCGGATTTGCAGCCTGTCGCCACAAGAAGGCAGTACGAAGCTGGTTTCTTATGGTGGCCGCTTTTTGCATAACAGGTGGCAAATGCTGAACGGTTAAGGCGGAACAGCAACGTGGAAAAGGAGATATGCAGTAGCGTGGAGAAGAGACAAAGGCAGCAATGTGGAGAAGAAGTAGATCAAACCTATTTAGGAGGAGCAGCTTTAGGAAGATAATCTAGTTGATTTTGGGTAAAAGACCCACCTAATGTTGTTTTAAAAATTGGACCAAGCCCAATAAATTTATTTTAACCTAATACCCAATAACCTAACCCACCTCTCTCTTCTTCTTCTTTAATCTCAGACCTTGCGGCTTACCACCTTTGGTCGTCACTCACCGCCATCCGCCGCCATATGAATAAATTGAAAGAGTAGTATTCTAAATTCTTAGTAGCTACCTTACCTTAGAATTTCTTCCTAAAAATTGAGCTCCTACATCTTAAGAGTAGCTACCTTACCTTAGAATTTCTTCCTAAAAATTGAGCTCCTACATCTTAAGAGCACCGCTACTCACAATGTTATCCCAAATAGCGATTCCTACGATTCAAGCCTGTAAGTGGCTGTGGACGGTTAGCAATGGCTAAAGGTTGTAAGCAGCAAGGTCTGAGACTAAAGAAGAAGGGAGAAGTGGGTTGGATTATTGAGTATTAGGTTAAAATAAATTTATTAGACCTAACCCAATTTTTAAAACAACATCAATTGGACCTTTTACCCAAATCAATTAGGGTTATCTTCCTAAAACTGCCCCTCCTAAACAGGTTTACCCTACTTCTCACGTTGTCTGTCTCTTTTCTACACTACTGCACATCTGTTCTAGCTCACCTCTCTTTTCTACACTACTGCACATCTGTTCTACCTCACCGCTGTTGCGCCTTAAGCAGTCGCCATGGACCGCCATGAGAAACCCGCTTCGCCACTACCTTCCTGTGGCGGCAGGCTGCAAAACCAGCACCGGTTTCTGCCATGGCACCACCATAACCGAGTTTTAATTAGACTGGTTATTATGCCTATTTTTGCTGTCAAATAGTGAAATGTTGGGTCTGCACTTATCAGTTTTTGTTTTCCATGTTATTTCTAATTTATAGTTTACTTTTTATCTTTCATTTACTAATTAGAATGTATCTAGGTAGTTGCTTAGCATCTCCTTTTAATGATTTGGTAGTCTTAGTCCATCTTTAGCCATTCAAGTTCATTTTTTTTAGGTTTTCACTAGGCAGATTTTAAGTCTCTTGTTATTTTTTATTTGTGACCTGTTTCCCATCTTTCTTTTGTCAATTAGAACAAGTAGTTATATAGGAGTTTTATAGAGTAGTTTAAACCAGTTTTAAGATTTTATAGTTTTTAGCCTATTCTAGTATTAGTGTTATTAAACCACCACTTTAAACTCGATCAAGACTCCCAAGCCGGATCAAAACCAGCCTTCGTCTGCAAACTACAACAAAGTGTCAGAAGAAAACTCATCAAAACCTCAAATCCCACAAACACTGGAAACAAAATAACCGCATTTCTACCTCCACCATTTTCCTTCGAGAAACTTAACGAAACTGAAAACCGTAACCTTTTTTAGCCCAGCATTTTCAACAGAGACCCAGTACAATTAAAAAATAGCATGATTTGAAGAAACCCTCCACAAACTATCAGAATGAAATAACAAAATAAAACTAAGAGATTTATAAGGGGGTTCTATAAGGTTCACGACCCGTCTGAGGCTCGATCGAGCTGTACAAAACAACAAACGCTATGAATGCAAGGGGAAAGGCAAGACCCAACCCCAACACGAACAAAATACCCCAATACAAGAGAGAAAACACTTAGAATTTGGGAGAGAACATACCCAGAATACAGAGATCTGTAGGTGAAGTATTAGCACTAGTTCCTGATATGAAATCTACAGAAAAATCAGAAAGAGATCACTTTTACACTGCAGAAGATACAAGGAAGCAGAAAGTCACGACCTTTAGGTCATAATGGTAACAACAACCTCTTCTCTTCTTACACCTCCCTCCCCTCTGCTCTCTCTCTTTCTCTCTCTCTTAAGATTGATGCAGCAAAAGGTTTAAAATATGACACTTTTTTTCTTTCTAAAACATAAAATAAAAGTCATTATTTATTTTCTTTTCTTTTTTTTTTTCATTTTTCCATAAATAATTTCAATTCTTCCTGACTTGTTTAATATTTTGCTGATAAAGACCAATTAGCAATATATGAAATATATGGAGTTAAAGATATTAAATAAATTTCATTTTTCCTCTTCTCTTGTTTTTTTTACTCATAGTTGAGAAAAAAATATTTTACATAATATTAAACTAATCTTCATCGATAGATGGCCCGTCCTCTTTAAAAAAATTGTTTTTTCTTTCTACCAAGCACAACATATTTAAAACTTTCCGATATCCCTGCGAAAATGAACATGAATTGACACTCCTAATTTTATTTTCCTCTTGCCACGAGAGGATGGGATTTTACACATAAAAGAAATTACCTTCGGGGCAGTATGCTTCTTAATAATTTCATTTGACTTGAACATCACATCTGACATATAAATTGTGATTCAAAATATGATTCAAAATCAACAAAGAAAAATTTTAATGAATAAAAAGTCTTCTAGCCAAACTTTCATATAATTGGTGGAAGTAGAATTTTCCACAAAACACATATTAGTCATATCTCAGAGAACTCATTGGTGAGAAGTTATTGCACCCTTTTATCTTCATAGTCCTTTTTTATTATTGGGATTGAATCACAAATTCTACAACATACTATTCTCCTTTCAAACAACAATTAAGTTCATTAAAGAACAAATAAGTCTGCACGCAGCCAGTGTAGTTACAAATTACAACCTCCAAAGCAATTTTCACTACAGAAACAGGTTAAAATAAATTTTCATCTGAGCAATGAAAACAGTACACAATACAAATCAAAACGCCGTAAGATTCAGAATACTCAATCGACATTATAAAGTACATATACCCACCCAAATGAACAAATGAACACAACACATCAAATAACACGGTCAATTTCAAGGCAAACACGATTAGGGCAAAAAAGATGGGAAATGGGGAAAATTTTCACACGAATCACGATTTAACGAACCTGTTATTGCTCACCGCCGCTGCCGTAGGTTTCGACTCCGACGCCACCTTGATGATCTGAGCTCAAACGCGTCTTTCACAAGCCCGTGACGCAACCACTGAGTTGAGGCTTCGTTCGTGATTGGTAGATGAGATAGAGATGAGTGCTGAGAGTTGAGGCTTCATTCGTGGTTGGAAGAAGGACAATGACAGAAACTGAGAGAGATGAGTTGAGGATTAGGGTTTCTAGGCTGGAATATACATATTGAGTCTTTGCTGAGATTAAAACGGTCGTTTTGCTGTCACTTAATAAAATCTTTTGCTTTTAACTGTCCATTTAAACCATATAGACTCCAAATCCCGATCTATTATTAGTCGCTAGTTTTTACTTATTTATATTTAAAGTTTTATTTTTTATTATATTTTTGTATGTTAATATATATTTTAATTATGTGAACTTTAATTGATTAATTCATGCTTTTAACTATTACTTTTACATATTAAATTGATTTATTATAATTAATAGTTAAAATTTATTTTATAAATATTAACAATTTAAGTTATTATACTTTTGTATCCTTTCAATAATATATACTTTTTAATTTTATTATAAAAATAGTCATCTTAATCTTATTTATAAAATGAAACACATAATTTTTATTGTATTTATTTTGATACTTAAAATCGTGTTTAAATGTAATAAACTCTAATTATTTTTAATAATTTATATTTAAAGTTGTTTTGAGATTGAGTTATCTCTCTATTAGATTTAAGTTGATTAGAGATTAACTCAACCAAAGAGTAAGAAAAGTTAAGCATATCCAAATAGTAAAACTTACTCTAACTACATCTATATACTTGTATCAACAATTTCACTACTAATTATTATACCTGTTTGTGTTATACCTTGATGAATTTTCTTATAAATCTCCCTTCTAAAGCATTATGGATCTCAGTTCAGTAATATCTTGTACCTGGTAAATAAGAAAATTAGGTAAGTCTAACAATGAAAAATACAAAAATAGAAAATTAACTACTAAAATGATATGCAACTAATATTGTCTTCATTTATGAAGTAAAAAAATTACATATACATTGAACCTATCATAGTTTAGGTAAAGGAAGAAAAGATTGTAAGGAATATTATGTATAATCATACGTGTTAATTTGTGCGTCTTAGTGCGTGGTTTATAGAAAATTAAACATGTGCATCTTAGTGTGTGGTTTATATCAAATTAAATCTATGTGCCTCAGTGCGAGATTTATATCAGATTAAATCTATGCACCTCGGTGCTTAGTGTGTATTTCATAATGGATTAATTTCGTTTATCTTAGTGCGTGATTTATAGCAGATTAAATCCATGCGTCTTAGTGCATAATTTATAGTAAATTAAATTCATTCGTCTTAGGGTATGATTTAAAGAATCGCTATAAATTACTTTACTTTTTTACTGGTATTTTAATACACATCTTAATTACTTAAAATAATATTCCAATACTAATACAATTATTATCATTTGAATAATGTATAGGTTAAAAATATGAAATCTATATGTACCCATATTTAATGTTGTTCTTAAAATTAAAAATTTCAAATTTTCATAAAATTTTACAATATAAATCAGAATATGATTCTCTATGACACATCCAAATCTAATATTTTTTAATAAAGGAATTTTAGGAATTGAAAAAGATAGAAAATAAAATTAAGACGTAACTGTCATGGCAAACAAATTAAATCCTCTGCGAGTTAAGCAAAAACTTTTTCATGATTGACAAGTCAGAGGAATAATTTATATCTTATACAGGATAATGATATATAATTTTTTTTAATGCAAAAACTCTAATGTTCTGTCCTTTCTCCACGAGGTGTTGATGGATTTTTTACAAGGATTTAATAGAGAAGAAGTAATTTGAAGATTTACATTTTTAACTAAAATTTTGATATATTAGATTTATGAGCTATTATTTTTATATAATATTTAAATTTGTCACTTGTATACAAATGTGAGACTTAAATTTTAACTTTTGATTAGTACTACTGCATACGTGAACAGTTGCACTTTTGTATACAAACTAACTGCAATATAGACTGCACATGGTTAATCATCACCCAAATAAAAAAATGGTAGGATGGTGAATGAAGACAGGGCTCGATGGCGGGTGCAAGCATCTTCAACTCTTTCAAAATCACTTGAATCATTCAATAAACCCTTTTCTTTTATTATCACTTTTCTTTTTAAAACAAAGGTTAAAATACTCCCTTAGTCCATGTTTTTGTTGAAAAATCTCAAATAGGTCCTAAGATTTTTTTTAGTCTCAATTAGGTCCATATTTTTGAAAATGTGTAACAATTAGGTCCATTCCGTTAGTATAGAGTTAACGGTGTTAAAGATGTGCCACGTGTCAGCTCCACATTTTTTTAAATTTTTTTTAATTTCTTTTAAAAAAATTTAATTTTTTTTTAAATTTTTTTTTGAATTTTTTGAATTTTTTTTTTGAAAATTATTCATGCCACGTGTCACGACAATATTGTGCCACGTGTCAAGTCAGTAAGGTGACACGTGTCAAATCATTATCTGAATCTCAATTTGGTCCATATATTTGTTATTTTTATTACATTTCAGTCCATTTTTTAAAATTTTTTTAAATATATTTATTTTAACTTTTTACAAAATTGTTTTAAAATTTTATATTTAAATTTATAAAATTATTAATTTTAAACCAATTCTAACATTTGTATATAAATTATTTAAAACAATTTTGTAATAAGTTAAAATAAATATTTTAAAATTTTAAAACAAAATATAAAATAAACTTAATATTATTAAAATGTTTAATAAAAATATCATTATAAAATTTATATAAAAGTTAAATTTGATCTTAATTTGGAAATGATGAAATTAAAAATTAAAAAAAAAATAGACTGAAATGTAATAAAAATAACAAATATATGGACCAAATTGAGATTCAGACAATGATTTGACACGTGTCACCTTACTGACTTGACACGTGGCACAATATTGACGTGACACGTGGCATGAATAATTTTCAGAAAAAAATTCAAAAAATTCAAAAAAAAAAATTTTAAAAATTAAAATTTTTTAAAAAAAAATTAAAAAAAATGTGGAGCTGACACGTGGCACATCTTTAACACCTTTAACTCTATACTAACGGAATGGACCTAATTGTTACACATTTTCAAAAATATGGACCTAATTGAGACTAAAAAAAATCTTAGGACCTATTTGAGATTTTTCAACAAAAACATGGACGAAGGGAGTATTTTAACCAAAAATAAATAAATAATAATTTAAGCACTTAATAAAACGAAAATTTTTAATAGTAGTTAAATAAAAATAGTTAAAGTCATGCCCTTTTATCTTCTAACTTATTTTATCATAAATCCCTAACTATTTTGAGTACGACGAAAATAAGGTTTTGATATTTTTAGATAACTCATAAATAGAAAAAATTAAATTAACCTTAGAAAATAAAATCACAAATGATTTAAAATTTAAATAAAAAATAAACAAATTTATTTGATAAAGTCTAAATTAATTACTATTTTTCTGGTAAGTTGATTTCCTATTGGGTATTTTATTTTTTCCTTCATATCTGTAGTTATTATGGATTACTATCATTTTTACTTTTTCATTCTTTCATTGGCATATATACCTTTCTCTTTCTAAGTTGTGTTCTATCTACATTTCTTTTCATCTTTTTTACAATCTTATCATATTTCATAGTAGTTGAAGAATTAAGGATCGTCTTTGCTAAACTATCTTTACCTTTGAGTTTTTAGGTGTTGAACATTCTTCTTACTTAAGATAATAACTTTTCAAGAAAAGATATGTACCTCTTCCCCTTTAATCTAGACTAAATAAATGAAATAAATAATAATATTTCATGCAAATACTCCCTTTAATGCATATAATATTTGTTCATCACCAAATATTATGTCATAACAAATATTATGGCAAATATACTGTCAATAAGACAACATATTACACTCAAAGTTACACAAAGGAAGAACACGTCGAGTTCTCTAAAAAAATACTTGTGCACAAAAACAAATTCCTCATTGTCAACTGAGGTTTAATATTCATCATATCATCGACCTTACAACACTTGATCATTATACTATAGGCCAAATCGTATGAACAAACACTCTAACTCAAAAGGATCTCGTCCACGTACTCTTGGGTGTTGAACACAAACACATAATGAACTACTTCCCCAAGTACCCAATGATACTTGGGGTCCTGAATATGGAAAAAATTATCTTTTCTCTTCTGCCTCATAACCACCTTTGGAGCCCCAAAAACTAGGAGCTCTCGCCCCTTAGAAATGGCGGTTTCCCCTGTTGCAATCACAAACACAACAAAGGCCACCATTGGAGCCACCATAAGGGGGTGGGAAGAAATATCTTCCCTCTTAAAAACCAACGATTCAGTATGACTCGAGGAACCATCCTCACTCATAACTGAAACCCTCTTATCAACCATAACAACCTTATTTACAAAGGAATCCAAAAAATAAGTTACTCCATTGGGCACTTCGTTTAATATCCTTACTCGACAAATTCAAAAGAGCTTAAGGAAAGGTTTTATCGAAATCATTTAAGTGAGAGTTTCATCTAATATTCTCGCTCACTTTAGCCAAAATATCATTTATTATCCATACTCTATTTTTTTTTTTTTTTTTTTTATATGTATATTATATATATATATATATATATATATATATATATATATATATATATATATATATATATATATTGTGAATAAGAATTGCATCCCTATGTATGAAATGTAAGAGATGTGAGTTCACAATTCAAAGATGATTTTGCATACCATGGATGAGTGTATGTATTAAGTATAGAACTACGTTATAACATAAATCCATAACTTTGTGAGAGTCTAAGTCATGTAGAATAAGACACCAAATGGTAAGAATACCGAAGGAAAATCTATTACACATATGAAATGTCATGTTTAATATAAGTCTTTCGAAAGACATCAATAGATATTCTATGGTGAATATCTTTTATAAGTTTTGTGTTTGCAGGTCGAGTTAGGTAAGATTTAAACAATCTCATTACTCAACCTACTAAAAAAATATTAGGTTGGGTTAAAATTTTGAAAAGAAAAATATTAAAAATCATAATTTTCAAAATATGAACCTAATTAAAATCTAACATAATATTTGACAAAATCAATTCAAGGCTGCAAATATACTAATAAATCAAGTTATAACAAGTTTGTCTTCAAAACGTGAATAGAAAAATATAACACAATTTCTTCATAATAAAAATATAAAAGTGAGTCTTCATCCATACTAAACTTATCACTCGATCCATGTAAGAGTATCTTAATTTGAGTCAAATCAAAACTCAAATCAATCTAATTAAGTCTTAAGAAATGAGATACCCCAATCCAATAAATACTCAACTTGCAAAACATTCATACAATAATAAGGCACTCAGAATTTGTAGGGACACAAATTGAAAATGCAGCATTTATTAATTAGGTGAAGAGCCACAATGATTGACAACTTTTCAATGAATTTCACTAATATGTATGTCCAACATGTTGGAAAAAAGCTTGGTTTGGAAATTGAAATTTTGGATGCAAGTGGATGTAGCTAGGACCATATATCAAGTTACATGAATATGTCATTTTATTTTTATGATATCAAGTTATTTATTAACAAACTAAAAAAATTAAAATGCAATATTTTAGTTTGAGTGACGAATAGTTTTAGAACATATTAAAGTATTTATAGTAATAATTATTTTACAATAATTTATATATTAATAAAGATTATAATTTTTATCTATTAATTTTATTAAACATTTCAAATTCAACTTTAACTAATTTATCAACTATTAACTATAAATTCACGCTTTAATCAAAATCTTCTAAATATAGTTTTTCGACCTACAAACTAAACTAAAGTATTCCGGTTTGTAAAGGTTTTTCGAAATACGAAGGTATGAAAGAGAATTATTCCTCGTATATATGGACAAATTTCTCTGTTAAGTATTTTCAGAAAAGAAAATAAAAAAGTATAATTTTGTATATAAATTAAATTAAATGTATATTAAAGGTAAAAATAATAATTTTTAAAATCATATAATTGTTTTTTACAAATTAATTTATGTTTAAAGTAATTTTTGTAAATTCTTCTGTCTTCCAGAAATGGTTGTAAAAAGAGCTTTAACAAATAACACCGTATTCAATTTTACCGTTTTGTGAAATTCACCAAAATGCAACTTTTTGCTTGCATATTCGGTTCAATACATGTTATTTCGAAATTGAGTCTAAAGTTTTGTTAGTCTCTTACTAAATGGTTATTGTGTTTGGATGGTATTATGTTGTATATTGAGTGGTTTGATTTGGTGTATTGTTTGAGATTACAAATTGTTAAATTTCACTAGCTTACCTTATTGTATGTTATGTTGTGTTTTTTCACCTAGAGTGATCGTATGTTGTACGTAAGTAAAGAATGGTGCAAGTGGGAAAAATGTGCATAGGTGAGACTATTGAGGACTTGTTTAGATAGTAGTTGTTGCTTATGTATATAACTTTTATATTGTATAAACCCTCCTAGTTTATATAGTTTTATATATTTTTAAAGTTTAAAACTATGATTTCTCATGGAAAATTGTAAATACACCTTATATACTTATATATCTCTTTATGCTCATTATCTATTATGTAATGATATAATGAATTAAAATACATTTTTACCATGATATTCAAAATAAAATAATAAGTATAAATGCATTTATTAAATTAAATATGAAATATCATTATCCAATAATGAAATATATTTTTATTTATGATCAATGATATTCTTTTTCAAAATTATTCTAACTTAACATAATAATTTTATGGTTTAATTACTCGGATGGTACCCACTTTGGTAGGAGTGTGTCAATTTGGTACCCGAGGGAAAAAAGTGTCAATTGCGTCCCCATTTTTGAAAAAGTGCATCAATCAGGTCCCTTTCAAAAAAAAAATAATTAACGTCGTTAACAGCATGCCACGTGCCACTCTTATGTTTTTTTAATTTTTTAATTTTTAATTATTTTTTGCAAAAACCTGTTTTGACACGTGTCAAGTGCCACGTGGCAGGATAATGCCACATGTGACAACTGTCATTGTACTTATTTCAATTTAGTACCTATATTTATCTCAGTGTTTCAATTTAATCCTCACTTTTGTGTCTTTGGTTCAATTTTGTCCCAATTTTTTTTAATAATCGAAGTATATTTTTTAATTCAATTTTTATAAGATTAAAACTAATTAAATATAAATATTTTTACAAAATTAATTACTTATATTTATATTAAAATTTAGTGGTCAAAGAATACATTGACAAAGTATGGATTAATAATATACAATAACGTAATATGCTAAAAAGTTACTTTTAATAAAAAAAATATTAGTATAACATTTATACAAATAATAGATTTGGTCTTGAATTGGATAGAAACAATATTGTTTTACTTTGAAAAAAAGGGTAGATGATTATATTGTTCTATTAGTATAACATTTTTTTACAACTAAATTTTAATATAAATATTAGTACTTAATATTGTAAAAATATTTATACTTAATTACTTTTAATCTTATAAAAAAATGACTTAAAAAATCTTCTTCAATTATTAAAAAAAATTGGGATAAAATTGAACCAAAGGCACAAAAGTGAGGACTAAATTGGAACAATCAGGTATATATGGGTACTAAATTGAAATCAGTACAATAACATTTGTCACATGTGGCATTATCCTGCCACATGGCACTAACATTGCCACTTGTCAAAACAGGGACTTGACACGTAGCAACAAAAATTTTTTGCAAAAAAAGTTTAAAAAGAATTAAAAAAAATTAAAAAAATTAAAAAAAACCAGAGAGTGACATGTGGCATGCTGTTAACGACGTTAATTTTTTTTTTTTGAAAGTGACCTGATTGAGGTACTTTTGAAAAAGTGGGGACGCAATTGACATTTTTTTTCCCACGGGTACCAAATTGACACACTCCTACCAAAGTGGGTACCATCTCAGTAATTAAACCTAATTTTATTTAATGGTGTTATTTTTCTTTAATTATCAATCACTATATGAAGAAGATATGAAGATATGTTATAAAATAAAGGAGAGAAAGAGAATAGAGAGTAAGGACTTATTTTTTGTATGTAATTATCAATAGGAGAAGTCCTTATTTATAGATACAAAAGGCAACCCAACCCAAGGGATACAACTCAATTGTTACAATACTAAGGATAACATCAATAGCAATCAATCATAGGTAACTGCTAGCAACTCAATGGACATCTATACATTTCATAACACTCCCCCTTAGGTGTCCATTGATCAGAGAACGTGCCTCGTTAAAACCTTACTAGAAAAAACCCTTTGGGATAAAAACCTAGTTAAAGGAAAAGAGTACATCATTCTTCATTCTTCGATATAATATTATTCATCACATCTTCTACTTCTCCCCCTTATGTAAACTTTCATCTTTAAGATGTCGGAGCCCAAACTTGTGAAGAAATATCTTGTTTGTGATCAATTTTTGTTTGGATCGGATAAATAACCTGCATCTACATAACTCATTTGATTTTGAATCATTTGGATAAAATAAGGCTATATTCAAAGTACCCTTAAGATAACAAAATATATGTTTTACACTAATTCAATGTCTTATTATAGGTGAATAATTATATCTTGCATAACAAATTTATAACAAATACTATATCAAATATAGTATAATAAGCAAAATACATTAGTGCTCTTATAACATTAAAAATATGGTATTTCTTAACCAAAAAGCTTCATCATTGTGAGGTCTAAAAGGACATTTATCAACCTCTAATATCCTGACAATTGAAGTGCAAAAATGATATAACTTGTCCATATAGAACCTTTTAAGCACCTTCATTATATAAACCTCTTGATGTACAAAAGCACTTGTATTTAAATACTCAATTTGTAATCTTTAAGCAAATCTTTATACTTCTTAGATCTTTCATCTCAAATTCTTTTTTTTAAGCAATCATTTGTCTTTGTGAACTCATTAGGAGTTTCAACGATGTTTATGTTATATGAATAAACAACAATTATGACAAATTCATTTTTTGATATTTTCACATAAATACAATGATAAGTACCTTTCTTTTAAGAAGTACTTATAAGGACAATTATACATCTTGATTGCTTTAATCCATAAAAGGGACTTGTTCAATTTTATTGAATAATCCACTTTAGAATTTGCATTGTTGGGTAAATTAAATCCTTCAGGAATTTTCATATAATTATCATTCTTTATAATATTGTTTTGCGTAAAAATCCATTTTACTCAATGAGTTTTACACCTTCAAGTGTGCGGACTACAGGTCCAAAAACCTTTTATTTAACAAGCAAATCTAATTTTGCTTCTATTTCATCTTTCCATTTGACCAATCATTTATTTGTCAACAATCTTGATCCTCATTGTTACTCATAACACTCATCGTTATATTATATGCTAAAACATCATCAACGTTGACTTTGGTTCCATATTATCTTATTCATGACATAATTTATTGAGATCTCATCATTTTCAACAATTTCATGTACATGTTGTTCTTCTGGAACCAAGGTTCTTCTAGAACCAAATTATTAATTATGTCAAATGAATCTTTTGTGATTTACACCTCCTCAATTAGGTTATCTTGTCTTTTTAGCTCCTTTTCTCATTCAAGAATTTTTATCTTTGGAACCAATAGGCTTACCACGCTTCAATCGTGTTATGAATAAATATCAATTATATTTGGAGCATTTAGCAGTTGGTATATGTGATTTAATTACCCTATTTGTGTCAGTAAAAAACATCTGATAATTGATTGACTAATTTGTGAATGAATTATCATTTGAATTTCGAGTTCACATTCTTTAGTATGAGGATTAAGAGAGATAATGATAATTCATTCCAACCAATATCTTTATCCAAATATTTTCTTTCTCCCCCTAATGTTGAAAAAACTTATTCATCACAAATAACAGTTGATAAATCAAACTATAAATATGTCTCTTATCCAACATATATTCTCAATCGTCTCTAAAGACTCATCATAGTCCCTTTTGGTGGGAAAATTCGATCATATACAAAAATTCTTAAATGAGACAATTAGGTTACTGACCAAAAACCAACTGCATAATAGAATAATTATGATAACTTGTTGGCTTGATGCGAATCAATCTTGTAGCATGTAAAATTACATATCTCCAAATAGTCATTGAAAGATTAGCTCTCATAAGTAATGGTCTTGCAACCAACTTTAGATGTTTTATTCATAATTCTACAAGTCCATTTTGAGCATGAACATATGTTCTACTAGATGTTCAACAACAATTCCCATTGACATACAATACTCATGAAAAACATAAGATGTAAATTCACCAGCATTATCAAGACAAATTTTCTTAAATGGATAATCTGGGAAGTGATCTCTTAACTTAACTAATTGTGCTAATACTTTGAAAATGGTTGATTGCAAGTTGATAATAAACAAACATATGACCATTTAGTTGATGCATCAATTAAACTATGAAATATCTAAATGATCCACATGATGAGTGCATTGGACCACAAAATCACCCTGTATTCATTCCAAAAGATGAGATTGACTCATTTCTAAAATTTTCTTGTGATGGTCTTATTATCAACTTTCCTTGTAAACGTGTATTACATGAGAAATCATTGGATTGAAGAAATTGTTGACTCTTAAGTGGGTGTCCACACGAGTTTTCAACTATTTTTTCGCATCATGATAGATCTAGGATGACCCAAGTAATCATGCCAAACAAGGAATTCCTTTTTTATTCATAAACTTCTGGTTTACAATGATATGCATTCCAATTGTACTAATACATGTGTAGTGCAAGCCATAAGAAAAGATTGATAATTTCTCCAATACACATTTTTTTATTCAACCCAAGTCCATTGATATAAAGATATTTCATATCTCCTTCATTGTTTGTCTCAATATGATATCTATTTAGACAAATATCTTTAGAACTTAATAAGTTTCTATTAGACTTCTTTGTAGAAGTGTAGTAGCTCTTCTAGAGCCTTTAAAACATTATTTGTGATATAAAAATAATGCTAATATTGACTTCTCAAATAACTAAACATGAGAAAAATAAATTAATAATCTTGAGAGTTTAATTCTTGCACTATCAGCAAAATACAATATATTTAGTCTATCCAATATTACTCAATACCAAAATGATCATATATATATAAATTAAATTTTAAATTTTAATGAACTTAATAACCTCAATTGGTGCAGGTACCATCCAAAGTTAATCAACTTCATATATTATCAAATAATATCAAATAAAACTAAAAGAATAAAATAACATATCCAAATCTTTGAACCTTTATATATGTATAGTATAATAAAATTAGAATCACAAATCCAAAAATTCTTCACATTCTTACAAAAAAAATGTATTTTATTTTAATATATCATTTAATGCAATCTTAATTTACTCATTATATTTTAATACTAATCAAGTTCAAATTTATTACCTTCCAAAACCTAAATTTTCTACACCCAAAATATGCATGGTCCTTTTTATTTACTTTTATTTTAAAGTTAATTCATTGCCCCTTAATTTATTATACAAATTTAGTTACATCCTCTAATTCAATTTCAATCAATTAATGCACCATAAATCTATTTTTTTCATTTAATTTTTGCACGTAAATGCACAAATGATGACTTTTTGTATTCAACATTTAAAAATATGCAATTAATAAAAATTCAACATTTATATTTCTATCATGAAACATTATATATATTTTTTAGGCAAGACTTTTCAATTATCATGCATATTCCCTACATGATACCAATTCAAGTTTAATAATGTTATTCATGTGTCATCCAATACTAGAAAATATTAATATTATACATTCACACTTTTATAACAATCTATTACATACTAAGAAAAGAAGATACCACCAAAATTACTACATTACCCATCTTCTTTTATTGACAAGTGTCATAAAACTTAGTTTTTTCGTCATTTTAAAACTGTGTAACAAAAGGACCCGAGTTCAAATCCTACAAAAACCAATTTGTTTTTATTTTTTCATTTATTTATGATTTCAACTATAATATTAATTATAAGTAATATTATTGTTTGTATTATTTTTATAAGTATTATTATTTGTAATTATTAATAATATTATTATTATAAATATTATTTGTAGTGATAGTAATAAAATTATAACCAATATTAATATAATAATAATAATTATTATTATTATTATATGTTAATATTATATATTATTATTGGTATTATTAATATTATTATTATTATTAGTAAATAAGTAATTAGAAAAATTATTAACTATCTATTACATATAACAATCTATTACATACTAAGAAAAGAATATACCACCAAAATTACTACATTACCCATCTTCTTTATTGACAAGTGTCATGAAACTTAGTTTTTCGTCATTTTAAAACTGTGTAACAAAAGGACCCGAGTTCAAATCCTACAAAAATCAATTTGTTTTTATTTTTTCATTTATTTATGATTCCAATTATAATATAATATTAATTATAAGTAATATTATTATTTGTATTATTTTTATAAGTATTATTATTTGTAATTATTAATAATATTATTATTTGTAATTTTTTTATAAGTATTATTATTATTTGTAATTATTAATAATATTATTATTATAAATATTATTTGTAGTGATAGTAATAAAATTATAACCAATATTAATATAATTATTATTATTATTATTATATGTTAATATTATATATTATTATTGGTATTATTAATATTATTATTATTATTAGTAAAGAAGTAATTAGAAAAATTATTAACTATAATATACAAAAATTAATACTTAAATTAGTAGCGAAATTACTAGTATTACTATTAGTATTATTACTATTATATTTTTTTATTATAAAAGTTATTAACATTATTAGTAATAGTAAAATTATTGCTGTTATTATTATTATTAGTATTATTAATAATATTAACATATAATATATTAATATTATGATTGTATATGATTGTTGTTGTTATTAAATTTATTGATAATATTAGTAGTAGTAAAAATATTAGTATAGTATTACCTATAATATCAATATATAATATATCAATATTTTTATATATTATGAAAAAAAAAACTAGAAAAATTTATTATTACTAATAATATTATTATTAGTTTTAATGATATTATTATTAATAAAAATATTATTATTATTACTATTATTATTATTTACGGTTAGTAGTACTATACTTATCATAAATAATAGGAGACCATGTATCTTTATATATGTAGTTGTGTATTATTATTATTTTTATCAATACATGATATTATTATTTTAGTTAGACACCCATTTTATTTATATTTACTACATAATCATGTCCCAATTATTTGTATTTTTTTGTTCCTTTTATTGTTGATTAATTAATTAAAAAAATAGTTACTTCTATCATTATATATTATTATTATTATTATTATGAGTAAAGAAGTAATTAGAAAAATTATTAACTATAATATACAAAAATTAATACTTAAATTAGTAGTGAAATTATTAGTATTAATACTGTTATATTTTGTTGTTGTGAAAATTTTAACATTATTAGTAATAGTAAAATTATTACTATATTATTATTGTTATTATTATTATTAGTATTAATAACAATATTAATATATAATATTATGATTATATATGATTGTTGTTATTATTAAATTTATCGATAATATTAGTAGTAGTAAAAATATTAGTATAGAAAAAATATTATAATATCAATATATAATATATTAATCGTTTGATTTATTATGAAAAAAAACTAGAAAAATTTATTATTATTAATAACATATTGTTATTAGTTTTAATGATATTATTATTAATAAAATTATTATTATTATTATTATTATTATTAATTACTGTTATTAGTACTATACTTATCATAAATAATATTAGTATTATTAATATTATTTCAGTTTCCACACAAAATTATATTTTAATTATTTACATTTTTATTATTTGGATTGTAGTATTTAGATACACATCTTATTTTTATATACTACGAGATTATATTTTAGGTATAATTACTGATTTGGTACCCAACTTTTTCGTTAAGTTCAATTTGGTACCCAAACTTTTGGTTTGTTCAATTTAGTACCCCAATTTTCTAAAGAGATTCAATTTGGTCCTCTCCGTTAAATTGGAGTTAACACCGTGTCCGTACATGATACATGTCAAGCCACAAAATTTTTAATTTTTTTTTTATTTTTAGTTTTTAAAAAAATATTTTTTTTTTCAAATTTTTTTTTTCAAAAAATTTTAAAACTGCCACGTGACAGCTTACAATCATGACACGTGGCAGTGTAATAGTTGTTTTCAATTTAGTACCTCAATTTAAATTTTGGTTCAATTTAGTATCCCAATTTTTTAAAATGATCTAATTTTGTCCTCTTCCATTCGAGACCAAATTAGTAAATAAGCTTAATTACAACCTATATATACATGTTACAATAAGGTTTTCTAATATATACATCAAATCATTTCACCTAAATACTTAAATTATTTTATTTTTTACATTTTAATCTTTGTAATTTTTTACACATGAAATTTGTTACACTTGTAAAAAATAAAATAATTTCAATATTTAGGTGTAGTGATTTGATGTATAAATTCAAAACAATTATTTTAACATGTATATATAAGTTATAATTAAACTTAGTTACCAATTTGGTCTCAAATTGGAAAGGTCGAAATTGGATCATTTTAAAAAATTGGGTACTAAATTGAACCGAAAATTTAAATTGGGGTACTAAATTGAAAACAACTATTACTACGGCCACGTGTCATCATTGTAAGCTGCCACGTGGCACGATGATAAACTGACACATGGCTGTCTTAAATTTTTTTGAAAAAAAAATAATTTTTTAAAAAAAATTTAAAAAAAATTAAAAATTTCATGGCTTGACATGTGTCCTGTACAGACACGGTGTTAACTACAACTTAACGGAGATGACCAAATTGAATCTCTTTAAAAAATTTGGGTACTAAATTGAACAAACCAAAAGTTTGAATACCAAATTGAACTTAACGAAAAAGTTAGGATACTAAAGGAGTAATTATACCTATATTTTAATTACTTGCATTTTTATTTGTTTTGTTGTTGGTTTGTCTTTACATTTGAGTAATTAGTTGAATCCAAAAAAGTAGTTACTAAAATTAGTAAAATAATAAAACTAAAATATAGTTTTTTTATTATAAATAATCATTTAAATTTAAAAAATAATTAGTATTAATATTAATATAATAATAATAATTATTATTTTTTGTATTTTTATTTTAAATAATATTAATATCATTGTTTGTCCTTTAAAATATAGACGTTTCACTGCCACTAGCATCACTGTGTTTCCCCTGTAAATAAATAAACTTAATTATAATGTCCTTGGCACTTGGTTCCATCCCTAATCCTTCGTCCTTTGCCCAAATTTTAGTTGTGAAGTCACCCAAAGACTTCATTTTGCCATTGGCATAAAGGAATATAATAGATTAATCACACCCAAAAAAATGTTAACCTTCAGGAATGAGGAAATGTTCATTAAACTACATTGCACTTCATAAAACAGACTCCACTTTGACACAAACTCTGCAGCCAAAGAGTAACGTGGTTTTTTCAAGCTCCTACTCATATACACTCGTTATCATACAAACTCGTCCTGAATGGATTATTTTTCTTATCGCATTTCGATTTCAAATTCTTTGAAAAACAAACAAGGAACCTCTTGAACCCAGACCTAACCGGATTTTGTCATCTACATAAGTGATTTTGAGTTTAACTTCACTCTGACCACCATACTGGACCTTCCATGAACCTACTTTTATTTCAGGTGCTTCAAATATAACTTTAATCCATTCACTATCGAGCGCCGTGAGTTTTCCTGTCTCACATCAGCATGCATCAAATCAGCACAGAAGTTTAACAATAAATAAATATTTGGATTTGGATCATAGACTAGAGATAGAGAAAAGCAACCAAATACATCAAACTAAGTCATCAGTAAACTACTTTTATCCTTGGAATGCAATTGTTCGCTTCAATTTCTAATTTTACAAAACCTTCATTTTAGTTTCTAAAACTAACATTACTTAGTGCCGGAAGACTCTTCGCCATACAAAGGTACAAGGAATGATTATTGTACACATTTTTTTATTTATGCATATGCCAAGAAGATATTTTCAGATTCTAATCCCATAACAATCAGACACCAAGGTACAATTTAATCACTGTGTCAGTACTAGTCCATATTTAGTTTAGTTTCTAAAGTTGTAAAATGTTGGGAAACACCATTCACTTTGGTCCTTAATATCAGTGAAAAAAATGTAATAGAAGAGGACTAAAATGAAGGTTTTGCAATTTGAGGGACTAAAGTGACCAACACAACTTCCTGATAGAGTTTGCTACAAATAGTCTGTTTTAATTTGAATAACGCCCTGGTTTACAGGGAGAAACCTAGTATTTAGAGTTATGGATTTGTTTCTGAACTGTTTTTGTTTTCTCTTTTGTTACCACTAGCTTTTATTTCAGCCAAATGGGCTGCTTTATGGTTTTAGTGCAAATGTGCATTGATTGGCAAATTTAAAGCCAAAGCTAACTTACTAAAATTGAGTCATTTCAGTCCAGTTTTTTGTGTTTCTATTCTTAGTTTTATTTCAGATAAAAGTTCTCAATAACTTTAAGAACCAAAGTGGAGGTTTACTGCCAAATCATTCTTTTATTTTCTGTTTTTCTTTACTATTGATAAAAACAACTTAAAATCATCCGGTCACCATTTAGTCCCTTGGTTTAGGGTTTGAAATTCACTAACTTAAAAATTTCAGTTTTTCTATCAATAGCTTTTCTAATTATGATATCAGCAAGTGGAAGTTTCACACATCCTTTAAATAGTTGAATGACATACCCTTCAAAGACACCTCTGCATCCAGAAAGCCTAAAACAGAAAGCGTGACCTTGTTTCTCACAATATCAGGAGCCTCGACTACTTGAACCATTTGCTTTGTGTTGAAGAAAAGGCGCCCAATTGCACTCCTATAGCCACCTCCAGGTGATGTTGGCCGTGAACAGTACACCACATCCCAGTCTGAATAGCAAACACAAGGAAGAATTAGTAAAGCAAGAATTCAAACTGATTTAAATCTTGTCAAAAAAAATGTGAATATAGAATGATTAAAGCTTAGAAGTTGATAGTGGACTCTTTTTAATAGATAATATCTATAATGCATATACAATACACTGAGGACAAAGATAAAATACAGAACAATCAACGGTATCTTTGAATACATATAATGGTGTGTGAAATGAAATGGTATGAGATAAACATAGCCTGAGGATCTTGTTGCCTTGTTTTCTAGTTCCATTTCCAGTTTATAAGTGTCCCCTAAAAGTGTCGTGTTATATTCACTTTGCTTTATTTTGTTCTTTTCATAATTTTCTTTGCAAATTCTTGTGAACAACTTAATTTGAAACAGAGAAAAAACAATATGGCATTTTATACTTACAAGTTACAAGTGAAAACCTAGCCAGGAATCATTTAGAAAACAAAAAGTCAAAGGCACCCACTAAACTTTCTTTGAAGGTTAATAAGATTTAGCAAAACAAGTAAAAAGGCTTTTAAGGACTTTAACAGAAACTTAGGGTGAGAAGCACAATAAGCATTCACCTCCAAATATTAAAGGGCATTTCACTGGCTCACTCACGCAGTACTTCTGCAGTTCCTGAGCCACTTCAGCCACCTCTTTATGCTCTTCGTTCTTCAGTAAAACTCCTCCATCTGTTTGCACAACCTGACCAAATCTCATATCATTAATTTTAGTGCTGGAAACAAATTCAAAAATATTAATGGAATGAAATGAAAATGAGTATTGTAATTTGTAATCAATAACTAACTCATTGCAAAAAGCACAAGCCTTAATATATATATATATATATATATATATATATATATATATATAAAATAAAACTTAAATGAGGTTTTTCAAGAACTTTTTAGTGTTTCTATAATCGAAATTCAAACTTCACAAATTTCAATGCCGACTTCAGATGCAATTTTTTATTGTGTGAAATGTAAACTTTATTGGAAGAACACTAAGAGTACCCAAAGAGTAATATTAAGTATTGTCCGTTGGAGATGTCACATAAATGAGTGTGTGAGAATAATGTATACAAGTGAAGTTGAGTTAGGTAGGTGTATCCGGGAAAAGTTCTCCATAAATATTTTTATAAGAGAAGAATAAGAGGAAAGCCAAAATTACCTTATGTACAAGTTAAAAAAAATAAATTTCTGAGAATTTATATGAAAGAGTTTCCACAAACGAATTTATATGGAGAATCTTAGTTCATTACCTTTCTTATTTTCCCTTTTATAAGTGTCTATGAAGAAGCTTATCCAAAGGAACTCTTAGAATCAGTCAAGCTCAACTTCTTTTAAGATATAATCAAAGATTATCCTAATAGTTAGTGTTAGGTCTAACTAGCAATTGTTATCAAGCTAAATCCAAATTCCAAAATTGCGATGACATAAAAATTTAGGTTTGATTAAATTAGAAAAAAATCCGTCTCAAATTGAAAAAAAAAATATTAGATTATCTCGTATTAAAAAAAGGACATTCTTAATTCCTGGAATCACACGGTGTCAACAAAAATGATGACTCGAAGGTAAACACGGGTTTTGAAATTTGAGAGATTAATTTTTTTTTTCTTCAACATGAGCAACTAAACAAGGATTTATTCCAAATTTCACAGTAAACATAGTTAAGCCAGAAGTCTATTTACTACAATAAAATTATTCACAAATTCTTTTCTTCCGAGCAAATTAAACTGATCTGGATAAACCATTCACAGTAAAACGACTCTACCTTAGAGAGAATAGATGCAACGAGATCGCCAGGGCCGGTTCGCAAGTTCGGATTGGAAACGGAAACCGAAGCGGCGATTCTGCAACCGTTGAAACGGCGATTGAGGAGAGGAAACCGGAGCGTAACGGAGTTATTCGTCGGAGCATTGAGTTTGAACGAAGAAGAAAGGAAGAGAGAAGTTGCAGAAGCTGAAGCCGCAGCCATGGAGATCCACTTACCCGAACGTGACAGTGACCGAAAAAACGTTGAAGCTTGTAATGGATGCGTCGAATGTGCCACGTGTGATGAAAATCGAGGTGGGTCCCACGTGGAAGAGGATTATTGGGTTTTTGTGGTGCCACGTAAGCAACGCTTACTCGCCTTATCTTGAGGTTTTGATATGAATAACACGGGATATTAATCGATAAAATATCTCTTGTATATTGCATGGGGTGTGTTTTTTCCAGTGAAAATAAATTTTAAAAATATGCAATACGTATTATTAATTCAAAAATATATAACCTGTAAATAGTTCGGATTGTAGGTTGCAACTAGTCTACGTACAGGTCCGTTTTTTATTGTTTATATTATTTTGAAATTGTAGTAAAATATATTATTATTTATATTATTTTTATTGTTTATATCTGTTGGATTTTTAAGTTGTAGCTTTTTTAAATTTTAATTACTTTTTAATTTATAAACATATAATTTTAATTAATAAATAAAAATTTAAAGAAGAAAAGGGTTATTAATTATTAGTAATAAATAGGTAACAAAAGAATTTAATAATGAATGTATTCGATGAAATATATATCTTCTCTTCGTAAATAAATTATTTAATAATATTTTTAATTTAAAAATAATCACAATAAGTAAAATGAAATTTCCAAAATTAAATTTATTTTGTTAATTTGATGTATTAAACTTAAGTTTAAATAGGTAAAATATTTAATAATAACAAAAAATTTTCACATATATCAGTCAAAATGAATTAAGTAAGATTGTGAATAATAAACATTTTTATGAAAAATTTAATTTAAAAAATAATATATGTCTATTAAATGAATTATAACATGTTTTTCATCAATAAAAGTCTCTTTTGGTGGAAGAGTCCAAGCCCATTAACATTAGGTAAATAACAAAATGTCCTATTTGATTGCATATTTCACTTCAGACTTCATTTCAAAACTTGTTTTATTGTTGGGTAACTTTGTGTTGGAGTTGTTTTCTAAGTTGTTGAGGAAGAAGAAAATGTTTGGCAGTAAGGGTCCCAATTTTAGAAATTTCTTCTAGAGCTCTATCTCCTTCCTTGAGCCTGATGAGGTAAGTCCACGTTCATTTTGTTTTCGTTAGTTTTTGAATTTGTTCTTTTTTTTTGTTGTGTATTCATCATTTGTTTAATTTTGATATGGTTTTTCTTAATGTTGATAGTGATAGAGTTCATTACTGGTTGAATGTTTATTTTAATTATAATTTGTTGTTGTTGACATTTTGTACATAATTTTTTGTATGCATGTTTATATAGTTATATATTGATTTTTTTTCAGTGATTTTAATGCTTGTAGTTTATGTTCTTTTCTTTATTTTTTTAAGGAATTTCTACGTTTTCTTAAGGATTTTATCGGGAATGAGCCAATTATTTGATGATTGGACCCAACTATTTCTGAGATCCCAAAGGTAATGTGTTGAATATTGAGTTCGAGGACTACCTTCTTTATAACAGAAAGTTTAGGGCTTGTGATGAAATTTTCAATTTCTACGGTTTGGATTACGATGTTTTTCATGTATTATGTTGCAACCTTGTTCTTTGGGGATCGCTACTTTGAGATGAGGTTGTTTCACGGAGATTGGGTTGAACTTGATTATCCAAATCCAGGAGATATTGAGTTGGCGGTTGCACCTGTTTTTTGTTCAAGATTCTTTTCATCCTTCACAGTTTACTTTTCCCCATCCCAAGTGAAATTTTGGAACATTTTTTATTATTATTTTTGTTGTTCGATAAACATATTGTATAATGTTTTGTTGATATATGTTGAGAGGGATTTATCGTACTAGATAATACGTTCCAAATCTTTTGGGAGGAGCACGCTATATTTGGTAAAATAGTGGAATTGTATGATCCTTTGTCCATGAAATTTGAGGTTGAATTGGGTTAAAAAGAATATGGTAGTATGGTATTGTTGGGCGTTGGAGTTCTTTTAGTTATTATGACTTGATTAATAAGGTTAACTTTAGTTTAAATTACTTGGGTGACAATAGATTTGTATTTAAGATGTTTAGCTCAACAAGTTATTGAGGCTAAGGATACGATCATTGTTGTTAATTTGGGTGGTGAAAACTCCATTGTCTCTCTCTCTCTCACACACACACACACACACAATATTTAGTTTGTTTTCAAAAGTACATAATAGAGGAAAAGGTGAAGAGTAGAGATGTCAACAAGGCGGATAAGCTACGGGTAGTATCTCTTCCATACCCTACCCGTATGCATATTCGTACGAGTATCCGTTATGCGGGTACCCATATATTATTTTAGTATCCACGGATATCCACGGGCACCCATAGGTATTTAGAAAAGAAAATTTTAATATTTAATAACATATTTTAACCGAAAATTCAAATAAAAATACAGTGCATAACATTCATAAATTTCATACAAAGTGCAAATAACTCATTTAAATAGTGTTGAATGATAATTTACATAGAAATGAAGATTTTTCAAAATCAATTGATAAAAAATAACCTATTCAAAATCAATGTGTTAATGTTTTAATCACGTTTTTTTTAATTTAAATTAGAGTATAGGGGGTAGGGGTATCCGTACTATGATACTTGTACCTGCCGTTAACATGTAAGTATAAAAAATACCCATACCCTTTACTTACGGATATCCATTTTCTACCCATTGTAGGTTTTATTCGCGAATACCCGTGGGTACGAATGAATTTTTTTGACATTCATAGTGAATAAAGTATAGGATAGGGAAGAATAGGCTAACCCGAGATATAACGTGAAGGGAGAAAGTTTAATATTTTCTTTTCAGTTTGTTAAGTTAACCAAAAAAAAGTTTAATATTATCATATTTTAATAAGAAATAATATAATTTGTATTTTATTTATTGATAATATTCAAAAAAAATATTAGCAATTGTTCTAAATTATTAGTTATTTCTTTAGGTCAAGTTAGATTAAATAATATTTTTACTAAATTTAAATGTAAATACATAGAAATGTATATATAGTAAAGTATATATAGAGTATATAGAGCTTTCAGTACAATTTGTATTCATTTGGAAGGATAATATATATTTAATAGGTTTTCATAAGTACATAATAAAGTAAAAGGTAGCGAGAGTATAGGGTAGGGAAGTATAGCTTGACTCAATAAATGACGGAAATGGAGAAATATTGAAAGGGTCATCATTATAAAAATATTTACCCGCTAACACTGAAGTGTCACGGTTGACAACAATAGTATTTTCATATATGGAAAATAATCTTTTCCACAATATTTAATTTCTTCTCTAAATCGAAATTACATCTTAAAAATACTATCAATGTAATTTTTATTATTTTCTAAATTATTTGTAACATATTTTTTATGTTGTTGGTTGATTATATTTGATTCTTAAAAGACACTAAATTGAGAGAAGTTCTTACATATCAATTGGATTTGGGTCTTGTTAAATCAATAATCAATTATCAGAACTTTAATTGTGATTCTTTATAATGTGAAGTACTTTAATAAAGGAAAAAAATATAGCGAAATAGTATTTGAACGACTATTAGCTACAATTGTAATGTATTGTAGACTTTAATATATGCTAATTATTTTTGTTACCATGAATCGAAGAACTTGTCTTAAGTTGTCTTTTCAACTTCATATCTAAAAATAATTGGGTTTTTTAATCTTTGAATAAAATCTTTTTCTAGTATTGTGTTGTGATGTATATATTTGAAGTTAATAATTAAGGTTATTTGAAAACAAAATCTTCTTTCACAAAGTTCTTCACTTACACTTTGGTTTCTCTTTGGTGGCTTATGAAATGGGATCTCCAAAATGTTATAAGTTCCAAAATTCCATCTTCATACTGAGTTATTCCAATGTTAGTAAATTATACCTTGCTTTTTGGCTCACATATTCATTTCACTTCCAATGACTAACAAATTTTTGATAATAGGAATCCCACAAAGTGATGGAAATAGTTGAATCACTACATGATGATCAATTAAAAGAAAAAGATTAGTCATTTTAGAGATTTAAATAAAGACTTAAAGAACACAAATGAAACAATTCAAAAACCTCAAGTCCTTTAGTTGAAAGGTGACATTTTTGTTCTGCACCTTAATCTTCACATTGTACGCAACACCAATTACATCTACAAAATTTAAAAATCACATCTTAACAAAGTCAAAACAAATATTACATGTAAAAATTTAGAAATCACAACTTCTCAAAGACAAACAAATATTTAAAATAAAAATAGAGGTAGCAATTGAAAAAGGAAAGTGAATATATATACCAATCAACAAATTAGTAGAGTAATTCCCTTCAATAATTTCTTTGATACTTTTAAACTTGAAAACCTTCATAGGTACATTTGCAATGGGTGTAGTCGCACGGAGGTGACTCCTATGAACAATAACTTAAACGGGTGGTTACAAACTCTAAATTGAGATTTGTTCTTTAAGATCTTGAAATTCTGCAATATAAGTGCTCCCCCCGTGAGCTTGTCCTACCATATTTCAATATCCTCCTTCTGAGTCATTGTAGGTTTGACATCACCCTAAACATATAAACACATAAAAATCATTATCATACAATGTCCTCATATAAAAAAAAAAAAACCTTTGACCAAGTAAGTTACCTTTTGATCTATAATAATCATCTCCATGTTTCCTTTTGATCCAAAAGAATCCTTGTTTCCCATAACCCATAGATCGATAATTATGACTGTTAGTTTTAATGTTTCTCTATTTCCATCAATATCTTTGATCATATCAAGTTTCCTAGTCATCTGCAAAAGTAATATATAGACATGAGATACATTATATAACTAATAAAAGAAAAAACTTTGAACCAAAAAAAATCATCAAAGGTTGAAGCTTCAACAAAGAACCAAAAAAAATCAAGAAAGGTTGAAGCTTCAAAGTTAAAACATAAAAATACTATTACAAAATGAAGGGCCTAACTTTAAACGAAGAAAATAAACGAAACATTGCAACTTCAAAATAACAATATACAAAGAAAAACAAAGCAACCACAAATATAAAGTTGAAGCTTTCAACCAAAAAAATCAAGAAACGTTGATTGCAATAACATTGAACAAAAACAAAATCAAGAAAGGTAAGAAAAATACTATGATAAAAGGAAGGAACTAACTTTAAACCAAGAAAATATAAGAAACCTTGCAAGTTCAAAAAAACAATATACAAAGAAGATCAAACCAACAACAAACATAAGGTTGAAGGTTTCAACCAAACAAAATCAAGAAAGGTTGAAGAAAAAATAAATTTCAACCAAAGAATATCAAAGCATCTACAAAAGTAACCTTTCAACCAAGAAAGGAATGAATTAACTTTCAAGTAAGAACGAAGAAGATGAATATGAACGTAGGAGGTGAAAAGCTTTGAAGATTGAAGGAAGAAGATGAACATGAAAGAAGGAGGTGGAAAGAAGGATGAAGTGAATATGGAGTATAAAAAGGAGTTGTACACGTGTTAGACAAAGAATTGATGTGCAAAATTATGTAGAATATGGAGTATAAAAATCATGTGCAAAAAACCACAAAAATGGGTACATGTCAAGAAAATAAGTTGGGGTATTGAAGTAATTCCATTAGACTTAAGTTTTCTTAGTTATATAGTAGATTTAGTAGATTAATAAATTTTAGAAAATTTTAAAAAGAAAATTGAATGTGTGAGTAATACGAGAATTGAAACAAAAAGAAATATTTTTTTAAATTAATTTAAATAGAAATTCAATTTAAAGAGAATTATTATAAAATGTTTAAAATAATTAATAATTTAATAAAAACAACATGTGAAAGAAGTATAAAATAATAGCAAAATTAAAATAAAAGAGGTATTAAATCATCTTACACGTATTGATTGAGTTGAATTTCATCAAAATTTGGATTGGGCTTATTATGTTAAATTTGTATTATTTTTTTCTATCAAATTTAAACTAAAATAACTTAATTAATGGTGAATTTATAATTGAAATTATTATTATTCTTTTTTATCAATATATATTCATATAAATTTTAAATATGTATGTATTTTGATTAGATAATACATTTATAAAATCAAGCTAAACTTAAATTGACACAAAAAGTGAAAAATAAAAAAAAGTATGATGCAATGGTAATTCAATGTGGGTTATATATTCGTTCGACACATATTAATATCCAATACTTTAGATATTTTATCCATACTTATCATTAAAGTATATAATCTATAAAATAGTGGTGCTTTTAATATTACAATAATTTATAAATTTTTGTTGACAATGTTTTAATACATGTGGTTTTAATTTGTATTCAGATATATTTATCATGTTTTTAAAAAAAAATTGTATATATTTTTCAATATACATATATCACATATCGTTCCCTACTATGTTCAAATTAAATGTATTGTTGTATCAGATATGTTTATCTAATGCACGTATCGTATTTGTGCATCATAGTTGTTTGATATATGTTCAAAAATGTTAGAATACGAAGAAATAAATATGTTTGATATATAATTTCTTTTCCTACATTTTGAAAGGCATTTAAAGATAATAAATTAAATATTTAAATGTATTTTTAATCCTTAAAATATTAAGGTTAAATCATTCTAGAGGTCCCCATACTTGTAGCAAAATCTCAAGTAGGTCCCTTAAGTTTTATTTGACTCAATTGGGTCCCTAATGTTAGTTTTGAAATGGTTGAAAAGCCAAGAAGGGGGGGGGGTTGAATTGGCTAGTTAAAAATTTAGGATATCTTTGCAAGTTAAAAACCACCTTTAATTGAATCAAATAGATCACCAAGTTAGGATGCAAACGGTACTGAACTGTACACTTTCAATTGATCAAAAACAGAGTTAATCGATTGATTTTACTAAATAGATTCTGTTCTGGTATAATCAACCGATTGAAACAGGAAAATAGTCGACCGAAATACTGGGAAAAATGTAGAAATGCGAATTTGAATTTTAAACCAGAAACAATGCTCAAGAATGATCAAGACCAGTTCCAAATGATTATACAAACATGCTCAATGCTACAGATGCCATGGAAACATGCAAGAACATGAAAAAGATGATTAAAGAACAAGTTCTTTAAACTTTAAAATGAAAACGCAAGAGAGAAAGGTTAGAGAAGAGAGGACACCACGAGATTTTTATACTGGTTCACTCAAACCTGAGCTACATCCAATTTGTCAAGGCAACATTAGCTTGACTTTGCACTATTTCAAAAGTTTTACAAAGTATCCACCCTTACACTTCCAAAATATGCAAAAACACCACAAAAGACTCTTGAATCACACAAGAATCACACTAGCACAACAAGAACCCTTTTGCAGACCTAGAAAACCACCAGGCACACACACAAAGCTTGAGAAAGATCAAACCTCAGTGGTAGCACAACCCATCCTACCACAAACCACTTTCTCCAAGCTTCAAACCAAGCCAAAAAGCTCCAAGAATTGATCCAAGATCAATCTTCAACAGCTGTAACACGTATGATCACGAAGGAGAGAGTTTCCACACGTTTCCAGAACAAATTTGTGCTCTAAAATGATCAACTGACCTCTCTTTCGAAAATCATAACTTTTATAGTCAAACTGTTACGAAATTCAACAGGTTGATTTTCAAATCAATCAGTTGATTTCACTTGACTTAAGTGAAATCAGTCGATTAAAAACTAAATCAATTGATTGAATTTGTTGCAGTTTAAGACTACTGCAGCCAACCTTTTAACCTGTTAAAAATTCATTCAACAGATTAAAAGAGACATTTTAACCTGTTGAAAAACCATTCAACAGATTAAAAACACAATAAAGACCAAACTACATCTAATTAATGCTATAAGGTCTACAACATGAATTACAAACTACAAATACACTTTCTTAATGATGTAACTACATGAAGAGCACACGTTTCAGCCTTGATCACCATGGATATCATCAAATCTCCTTTCCTTCATCAATGTAGGCTTCATTCCAATGGTAATGGCTTCAAGATAGTTCAAAAGAGCTTCATCCAATCTTCATCAAATCTTCAAGAAGCAAACCACCTTGGCTTCTCATGTCAACACCTAATTTTGAAAAATAGCAACAATTCAGCCATAATCGTTAAAGTTGCTTAAACGACATTTCCAGATGATGAGGTGGAGAAGTAAAACGGATACGTGACAGTTGATTTTGTAATTGTTTGTAGCTTACGTGTCAATTATTAAATAAAGTGATTAAAGCCCTAAATCAGTTCATCTTCTTCGTTGAATCCTCCTTCTCCAGCTCGTGCATCTCCTTCTTCAGCTGCAATTGCCGCTTTGCCATTCTTGTTCCTCTTGCACTTGTAATGGTTGGGGGATGAAGAACCCTAGTGTATCTTTTCGTGGTGTTGGAGTATCAAGGAGTTTGGGGTTAACATCGATTTGCTACTGTGGAGAGAAATCAGTTCTAAGAATTGTGAAAACAACAAAGAACAAAAGGAAACAATTTTGGGGTTATTCAAAGTACAAGGTAAGAGAGGTTGAAGGTATGTTGTTTTTGGTTTTTAGTGTTATAGGGGATAACTGTTTGTTTAATTTTTGTGTAGAGTGGAAGTGAAAATGGTGGGTGCAATTACTTTAAATGGTGGAGTGAAGATTCCATTGAAGAAATTTCTAACAGTGATAAGGCGAAAGAAGGGTTGCTATTTTGGTGAAGACTGAAGAAAGTGATGGTGATAGGAAAAGGATCAGTAATTTGGAGAAATCAGTTCAAATATTTGAGAAATGGATAAAGGTGTTGATTGGGATGCTTATTTGGTTATTTGGTTATTTTTGTTTCTATGGTTAACGTAATTGTGCTATCAATGCTGATAAGGAATACATGATTTATTGTTGCAGTCTTGTTTAATGGTTACAATTCGTTGTTTAGGATGGTTATTTCCATGTACTACTTTTAACTAGATCAATGAATTTGGAAGTTCGAAAGAGTACATTACAATTTCATCAGTACCATGTATTCTTTATTGATAATGTAAAGATGTATGTCATAGATTAATAGTCAATTGGCTTAGTTCATTATTTGATTCCACATTTGGTAATTTTAAATATGATTCTACATACAATTACTCAAAAGCATCAGACCTCGTAATTCATATTTAAAAGTAAATAATAGATTTCATGTAAAGAGGTCTTGAGTTCACGCAAAATACATCACAAAAGTGGTGATCCGACCATTTAGTAGCAATATTAAAAGATGTCTTCATGCAAGGAAAGAAATTTAAAATGCTGCCAAGTGACCTTAAATGTTCACAACTTCTACAAAACGAGATAACAAAATAGGAAACAACACATGCATCTTCAAAATATGGCATTCAGTGATCATGGTATTCGACCCCTCCTAGCATTGAGTTTCGCTCTGGCGTTTGATGCACCTCGTGATGGTTGAGTTGGAGTTAGCTGATGGGATGGTTGAGGTGGAGGTGGTTAGTAGGATGGTTGAGTGGGAGGTGGTTGCTGTAAGACCCGGGAAAAATTAAATAGTAATTAAATAATTATTTAATAAATATGGGTAAAGAGAATCTTTAAGGTAATAAATGCGGAGTATTATGATGTGGAGAAGTACTAGCTCAAGTGGTTGAAAGTACTTTAATTGTGTGAGAGGACTTGAGTTCGAGTCTTATGTATGTAATTTTTGTGTGTTATTAAATTGGTATTATTTTTATGTATATTAAACGTGTGGTGGAGTTTTATAATAATTGAATTATATTAATTAGTATGAAATACAAATTGGTTGAATGGTTTGGTATTGATTTGGTATGTGCATGGGGGTGGGTTCAAACCTTGGAAGACCCAAAGGAAACTCTATTTTTGGCTATTTTTAGGTCTGTCTTGAATTTGAAAGGTTAAAGAAAACCTTAGTAAACTTAGCAGCCAAGGATGGCTGACAAGGCAGAAGGTATCATGCAATTGAGGGGTAATTAACACGGCCATTAAACCTTAAGTTCGTTTTTGACCATTAAGCATTATTAAACCTCCATTATAAGGCTTATTAGTGGTAAAAAGGAGGGTTTAGTTAGCTGGAATTGAAGGAGGTTCGGAGAGGAGCAAGAGTGCAGAGAGGATCGTGGTTCTGGAGTGAAAGGCGAGTTGATTTAAGAGGAAGCCATTGGTGAACATTGGAGCTTTCAAGAAGTCAAATTTTGGGAAAGGAAAGCGTTAATCCAGGTTAGGGGAGTTTGTTTTGCGTGTTATATATTATGTATATGTCGTTCGTGCTTTTCTAGACTGAATGAAGTGTGTAAATTGATGATTCACTGCCTTTCTGCGTTTTTCTAGAAATTTCCAGAAACCGCCTGGCGGCGTTGAAGGCCCTCCAGGCGGCTCGTGCTCATAGACTGTTTTCTGAGTTTTTCTGCTATGCACCGCCTGGCGGCTATGCGTTGCCCGCCAGGCGACACCCATTTGACCTACCAGTTTTGGGTGAATCGTGATGTTTTCATGTTGGGGGGAATGCAGAGGGGTAGTTTATACGATATGAAAATCCTTGATTACCTGAATGGTTACCTATAAATGTTTAAATTAAAAAAAATTAGATGATCTGTGTTTGAATTTTGGTTTTAGGGTTCATGTGTTGATCGGGGATGGATTACATAATATGGGATAGGAGAACTGTTTTTGGTTGCGTGTAATTGTTCGTAAAATGATTAGGTTTTGAACCCTGGATATGGTGAGTATGCGAAATTGTGTCTGTTCTAAGGTATACATTAATGTTGGAGGGTTAGAGGATTCTACGGGGTGCGAGAGGAATCTAGGCAGAACCAAACTTTTCACGCACCGCCTGGCGGCACTGAGGCTACCGCCGGGCGGCTCATCAGTAGCAGAATAACAATATGGAGTGAACTCGTGATTTGAGAGTGGGTTGTTGGGATACTTGTGGAACGTGTTGTAGATTACAATACCTTGTGTTTTTTTAGGTGTATGTCTTTTAGTGATAATCAAGAGAAATAGGTGCGTACGTTGGGTGGGTTAAGTGTTTCATACCCAATGGTTTCTGCGGTGTTGGTTTATTTTAGCAAGAATAGATGCAATTCCAGATAAGCTATGGTGGCAGGAGTAATATGAAGAAATTGAAGTATGAGAGAATGAGGATTGGTGTACTTGGTGAATAAGAAATAGGTTTAAGGTAATAATAGAGGAAGTGTAGGTGCACGATTAAATTGATTTGGTACGATTTGGGATTGTAGCTGTGGTGTAATAGAGTATTGTGAATAATCCAACAATTGTGCAGATGCCAAAATGTGGGTATTGTCGCAACCTAAATCGTGACGGGACGACGAACTAAAATAAATTCATTTAGAAAATAGAGATTTGAAGTCGCCACCACAGTTTATTCTGGAAAACTATGGAAAACCATAAAAAACATAAAGTCCGCGAAAACCAAATTTAGGGTCTGGGAGTTGGTTACGGGTAGGGAAGGTATTAGCACCCTACTGTGCCCGCCCAAAGGCGATACCTTTAATTAAATTTGCAAAAGAGATGTGTTTATTTTAAATATTTATTTTTCCCAAAAGTAAGAACATGAATATATTTTTGAGTGAAAAGGACCCGACAAGGATTAACCTTGGTCCTACGTATTCTCATTAAAAATGAGAAATCAGGGCTACGTAGTTCCTTATAAAATTGTTTGATTAAATAATTTAATTTTTGAAAGTTGTCTTTTGACATATTTGAAAAGAAATGTCGTGCAACGCGAGCAGTCGATTAAACATCAAATACCTCTTTATAACTTATTTATTGATAAGAAAGAGAGTGTCATGTGACGCAAACGGTCAATTAGACACCAAAAACATTTTTAATATTTTTGCATTTTTAAAGAAAGTGTCGTACGACGCGAGCGGCCGATTAGACACCAAAATAATTTTTATATTTTTATATTTTTAAAAGAAGTGTCATGTGACGCGAACGGTCAATTAGACACTAAAATAATTTTTATATTTTTACATTTTAAAAGAAAGTGTCGTACGACGCGAGCGGCCGATTAGACACCAAAACAAAGAATAAAGAAAATAATTTTAAATTTTTATTTATTCTTATTTTTGAAAATTATTTTAATTTTTATTTCAATTTAAAATATTATTATTTTTTTTGAAATGACGTGATTGAAATGTGAAATTTACTTAAAAAACGCGGAAACGTGATACATAAAGAAAAACGCGGGGTGCATAAAGTAAACGCAGGGTGCATTAAAGTAAAACGCGGGGTGTATAAAGTAAAACGCGGGGTGCATAAAGTAAAGTAAACACATTATATCTAAGAAGAAAAAATAAAGGAAATGGGTGTGTGCTTAGTGAAAACACATGTACGTAAAGTAAACTAAAACTTAATGAAAGGGGTGTGGGGTTATTACATTGGGGAGTGCATGAAGCAAATAAATAAACAAAATCCAATATTAAAAGCAATGGTGCATAAACTGAAATCTGGAGGTGCGTGAAGAAACAACTTAAATATGCTAACCTTAATTAAAACAGAGGTGGTGCGTGAATGAATTATAGTGGTGCATGAAGTAAAAACTTAAATCTGCTAACTTTAATGAAAGAAGAGGGGGTGCGTGAATGAACTATAGTGGTGCCTGAAGTAAAAACTTAAACCTACTAATTTAAATAAAAGAAGAGGGGGTGTGTGAATGAACTATGGTGATGCAAGAAGTAAAAACTTAAACAAACCCTAAAGCCATACATAAAAACGCCACTCTTACTTCGTCTCCTACCTCCCGCGGCCACCACCAAAACACCATGACCGTCCCTGTTCGAGACCCACAAGCGCACCACCACCGGCGGCGAACGGCCAACAACGGCGGCGAACGACCAACAACGGCGGCAACCCCTAATGCCATCAAAACGACGTTACCAACTCCAACACCTTCTCACATCGCATCACCCCAAAATCCAACACTGGTTCAACTGTGGCTCGCTATCTCTCTTGCCGTGACCACCACAGCAACGCCGATGACCACCGCGAACCAACACTTACTAAAGCCGACACCAACATTACACTCCCCAGAATGACAAATGTTCACTGCTGAATTTTATTTTCCAGTGACAAAATCACTCCTTTCTACTTCTTTCTATTTCATTATTTAATTGATTTGCATTGTAAAAAAAAACAGAGAAGTATTTTTGTGATATGAAAACTGTTTCAATTATTTTTACCGGCATATAATCAATCAATCAAAAGCCTCAACTCAGAACATCATACAACATTCAAAAGGTTTGAAGATAGAAAATGCGTACCACAATTCACAAAAAATTCTGCTTTTGATTCCAAAAAATTGTTGGTTTACCAATTGGTTCTCTTTTGTTGCAATTCCGAATTCAATGATTTCAATAAAAAAGTTGCATAGCCATGGTGCCAAAAAAATGCAGAGAATATTTTTTTGATGGAATTAACGTGTGTGTGTGGTAACCCCCTGGTTCTTGTGTTAACTTCATTAGCAGATGGGGTGGGCAGCAGTTGGAAGAAGTTGGGATAGAAGAAAAAAATTGTTCCCTCCAATCCACAATTTTTATTTTTAATTTTTATTTTTAATTTTTAATTTCTGAATTTATTAATAAATAAAAAACGAAAATATATTTTTTAATTATATATATATAAAAAACAAAAAGATTATTTTACTTAACACTTAAAAACATAAATTAAAAAAACTTTTATTATTTAACTTTTATTTTTTTAACAATTTATTATTTTTTATCTTATTTTTTTATGTAACACTTATTTTTGAATATATATATATATATATATAATTTTATTTTTATTTTATTATTATTATTGTTATTTTATTTTATATATATTTTTTATTTTATATTTTTTATATATTTTTTATATTTTTTATTTTTAAAACAACATTATTTGCCCGGACGAAATTGGGTGTTGACAGGTATCATAAGGATCATTTCTTGACCGTTTTATAAATAAATCAAATAACTCACGATAGAGCTTGTTAAAATCTAATGTTGAGCATGAGTTAATTATACTTGTTGTGATTAGCAATCGGCTGTGTCTTAAATATTGTATTTGATGCGTGAAGACTGAGTTAGATGTTTGAGGTCTCATGAGACCTGTAAAAAGTGCCAAAAACCAGTAGCATTGCGCTACTAGTATGGCGCCTGGTGGCGCGGGGTGAACCGCCGAGTGGTAGAGTGTAAAACAGTGGCAGTGGCCACTGTCAGCGCCAGACGCCTGGCGATAGGGCTTTGTCCGCCAGGCGGTGACGGAGAATTACGGGTCCTGATTGGTCAGCATCGCTTGGCGGTGGGAGTGTGACCGCCGGGCGATTTTCTGCCAGTATCCGCCTAGCGGTGCCTAGGCGGTACCAGGCGGGTTTTATGGTTGTGTAATTAGTTTTACTTGGATTAGTGGACTTGGAGGACTAAGTTCACTTCTTTTATGCTGGGGCTTGACGGACTAAGTCCCATAGGGCTTGTATTTATAAATGAGGAATGATTTATATTATCGTATTTATTTTCATTTATTTAATTGTTTATGATATTTTCAAAGTAATATTCCTTAGGGATGTTACAGTTGGTATCAGAGCAAAAGTTTCGAAAATGTTTTGAAAAACATGTTTTGGTGCTTTTGGGGAGTGAGCTTGCTATGTATGTGCATGATATTATGTGTGTTTAATTTTAAGGAGGTAAGAGTGTGTTAAACTAATGGAGTGATGTTTAACAGTTGAATGTGTGGCGTATCCAGGCAATGGCAGCTAATAGAAGAAGGAGGAATGCTAACGGTGCTGATGATATTGCAGAAGCCATTCATCGCATGGTGGATGCAATGCAACATCCTATTCCAGCACAGCCGAGAGTGGCAATAGCGCCAACAAGAGTGCCAACAGTGGAGGATTTTCTGCGCCATAAGCCCGCAGAATTCACAGGTGAGGCCACTCCACACGAAGCTTATGCCTGGCTTCGCAAGTGCGAAAAGATCTTTGGAGTGATGAATTGTGCTGACGAGCAGAAGCTGGCGTTTGCTGTGTACCTGCTAAATAATGACGCAGAATACTGGTGGGCAGGCATGAAACAGCAGATGCAGACTAGGGAGGAGCCAGTAACCTGGGATAATTTCAGAATCCGGTTCTTGGCTCTGCAACAGGGGAACATGTCGATGCAAGAATATGTTAATCAATTCGAGCAACTGGAAAGGTATTATTCTCAGGCAATTACTGAAGAGTGGAGATGCCTTAAGTTTGAGAGGGGGCTCAAGCATGAGTTAAAGAAGGTGGTCACGCCTCTGAGAGAAAGAAGGTTTCCGATCTTGGTGGAACAAGCCAAGAGTGCAGAGTACCTAGAAAGAGGGCCGAATCCGGTAAGTCGACATCAGAAGAATGCCGCAGAGGCGAGGCAGATGAAGAAACCCTACAACCGACCTCAGACTTCTCAAGGTCCCACGTGTTACCAGTGTGGTGGGCCCCATTTAAAGAGGAACTGCCCTCAGATAACCGATGGGGTAGGAGGATCAGGAGATCGTCGCAAGTGCTTCATATGCGACAAACTGGGCCACTTTGCCTATAACTGCCGGAGAAGAAGAGTATTGGGGTGAAAAAGCCAGCCGCATCCCCAGCTGAGAGAGCTAGAGCAGCAGGAAGAGTATTCGCTATGACCTCCACAGAGGCTACCCAGTCAGGTAACCTTATTCTTGAGCCCTGTTTGTTAATTGGCCAGTTAGTTTTAGTGTTGTTCGACTCTGGAGCAACACATTCCTTCATTTCTAATGCTTGTGTGGGGAGACTGAACTTGGACAAACGTGATTTGGGATGTGAGTTGCTGGTGTCGACTCCTTCCTCAGGTCAGGTAGCAACCAGTTCAGTCTGCGTGGGGTGTGTGATGGAAGTGGCAGGTCACAGATTCAAGGTGAACTTGGTGTGCTTGCCTCTGGAGGAACTGGATGTAATATTGGGAATGGACTGGTTGTCCAATAATCACGTCATAATGGATTGTGGACGACGCAGTTTGGTATTCCTAGAGCATGAAGGGTTAAAGTTGATCTCAACTCGAGAAGCTGTGAGAGCGCTACAAGAAGGGGCCACTTGTTTTATGGTGATGGCTAAACCAGAAAAGAAAAGTGCAGTGGAGATGATTCAGAATATCCCTATTGTCAATGAGTACACCGATGTATTTCCGGATGAAGTACCGGGACTACCACCAAGTTGAGACATAGATTTCTTCATCGACTTAGTTCCTGGTGCAGGTCTGGTATCCATGACACCATACAGAACGGCACCTGCAGAATTGACAGAACTCAAGAAGCAAATAGAAGATCTGCTTGAGAAGAAATTTATCTGGCCCAGTGCGTCGCCGTGGGGAGCTCCGGTATTATTAGTGAAGAAGAAGGATGGGAGCTCAAGACTTTGCGTTGATTACAGGCAGCTAAACAAATTAACAATCAAGAATAAGTATCCATTACCGAGGATTGACGATCTACTAGATCAGTTGAAGGGGGCAGGAATATTCTCAAAAATAGACCTGCGATCTGGATACCATCAGATCTTGGTGAAGCCGAAAGATGTACAAAAGACGGCTTTCAGGTCGAGGTATGGCCACTACGAATATGTAGTGATGTCATTCGGAGTAACAAATGCACCGACAATATTCATGGATTACATGAATAGAATCTTTCGACCTTGGTTAGATAAGTTTGTCGTCGTCTTCATAGATGACATACTTATTTATTCAAAGACGAGAGAAGAGCATGCTGATCATTTGAGGGTTGTATTGAAGATACTCAGAGATCATCAGTTGTATGGGAAGTTGTCCAAGTGCGAGTTTTGGCTGGACGAAGTACAATTTCTTGGGCATGTCATATCAGCCAAAGGCAATGCAGTGGATCCGACTAAGATTGAGACGATCCTTAAGTGGGAGAGGCCTAAAACGGTAACTGAGGTGAGGAGTTTCCTGGGTCTGGCAGGATATTACAGGAGATTTGTGGAAGGGTTCTCAAAGAAAGTGAATCCATTGACTCAACTCACAAGAAAAGATCAGCCATTCTCTTGGACTGAAAAGTGTGAGGAGTGTTTTGAGGACATAAAGAAGTGTTTGACTACCGCCCCACTGTTAGTGATTTTGGATCTGGGGAAAATGTTTGAGGTGTATTGTGATGCGTCTTATCAGGGGTTGGGGTATGTGTTGATGCAAGATAAGAGGCCGGTAGCATATGCTTCTCGTGAGTTGAAAGTACACGAGAAAAATTACTCGACTCACGACTTGGAGCTAGCAGCTATTGTATTTGCTCTTAAGTCTTGGAGACACTACTTGTACGGGTCTCAGTTTCAAGTTTTCAGCGATCACAAAAGCCTGAAATACTTGTTCGACCAAAAGCAGTTAAATATGAGACAGCGCAGGTGGATGGAGTACCTGAAAGACTACGACTTTGAATTGCTTTATCACCCAGGCAAGGCAAATGTCGTAGCTGATGCTTTGAGTCATAAGAAGATGCATATCTCCTGCATGATGGTAAAGGAGTTGGAGCTAATTGAAAAACTCCGAGACATGAACTTGGGAATGAAGTTTGGACAAGGGGTCATACAATGCAGTATGTTGAAAGTTACTAATGACTTCTTGAATGAGATACGTGTGGCTCAGGGGCATGATATGGAGTTACAACAATTTATAGGATGGTTGGGTACAAATAAAGGAAAGGATTACCAAATGGGAGAAGACGGTATTCTACGCTTCAAAAGTAGGGTGTGTGTACCTGGAGGACCCCTATTCAGGAGGGAAATTCTGAAGGAAGGTCACCAGAGTCGTCTTAGCATACATCCTGGTATGACTAAGATGTACAAGGATTTGAAAGAGTCCTTTTGGTGGAACGGGATCAGACGTGGCCGACTTTGTTGCTCAATATTTGGTATGTCAAAAAGCCAAAATTGAACATCAAAGGCCGGGAGGTACCCTGCAACCATTGGAAATACCTCAGTGGAAGTGGGACAGTATCTCCATGGATTTTGTGACACAGTTGCCGAAATCGACCAGAGGACATGACTCAGTCTGGGTAATTGTGGACAGATTGACTAAGTGTGCACACTTCTTACCTATAAATAAGAAATGGTCGATGGATAAACTAGCAGAGACTTATGTACGGGAGGTAGTGAGGTTACATGGAGTGCCAGAAAGCATAGTGTCAGACCGGGATCCGAGATTCACCTCACGATTTTGGCAATCCTTGCAAGCAGCCTTGGGAACCCAATTGAGGATGAGTTCATCGTATCATCCCTAGACGGATGGTCAATCCGAGCGTACTATACAATCGTTAGAAGACTTGTTGCGGTCTTGTGTGTTGGACCATTTGGGAAACTGGAACAATATATTAACCTTGGTGGAATTCACATACAATAATAGCTATCCTGCTAGTATTGGAATGACACCTTACGAAGCGTTATATGGTCGAAGATGTAAAACACCGTTGTGTTGGTATCAGGATGGTGAAGCCTTTGTGCTTGGTCTTGAGTTTTTGCAGCAAACAACTGGGAAAGTTAAGTGAATCCAGGATCGAATGAGAGCCACGCAGAGTCGGCAAAAGTCCTATGCTGATAAAAGAAGACGGCCACTGGAGTTTGATGAAAGTGATCATGTGTTTCTTCGGGTTACCCCAACAATGGGAGTTGGAAGGGTTCTAAAATCGAGGAAGTTGACACCGAGGTTTATAGGACCCTATCAGATCACACGGAGAATTAGCCCAGCGGCCTACGAAATTGCTTTGCCACCTCATCTGACAAACTTGCACAATGTATTTCATGTTTCTCAATTGAGGAAATATGTTGCAAGTCCAGACCATGTATTAGAGGCTGATGACGTATAGGTGCGGGAGGATTTGACCCTACCAGTTGGACCGGTTCGTATCCTTGACTCAAGTTAAACATTTGAGGGGTAAACAGATAAAGACGGTGAAGGTGCTCTGGGATGAGGCAACTTAGGAGATGACCTGGGAGATGGAGGATCGAATGAGGCTATCTTATCCACACCTGTTTCCTGGTAAGTCTTGTTTTCGAGGATGAAAACCTTTGAAGGTGGGGGGAATGTAAGACCTGGGAAAAATTAAATAGTAATTAAATAATTATTTAATAAATGTGGGTAAAGAGAATCTTTAAGGTAATAAATGCGGAGTATTATGACGTGGAGAAGTACTAGCTCAAGTGGTTGAGAGTACTTTAATTGTGTGAGAGGACTTGGGTTTGAGTCCTATGTAGTTATTTTTGTGTGTTATTAAATTGGTATTATTTTTATGTATATTAAACGTGTGGTGGAGTTTTATAATAATTGAATTATATTAATTAATATGAAATACAAATTGGTTGAATGGTTTGGTATTGATTTGGTATGTGCATGGGGGTGGGTTCAAACCTTGGAGGACCCAAAGAAAACTCTATTTTTGGCTATTTTTAGGTTTGTCTTGAATTTGAAAGGTTAAAGAAAACCCTAGTAAACTTAGCAACCAAGGATGGCTGAAAAAGCAGAAAGTATCATGTAATTGAGGGGTAATTAACACGGCCATTAAACCTTAAGTTCGTTTTTGACCATTAAGCATTATTAAACCTCCATTATAAGGCTTGTTAGTGGTAAAAAGGAGGATTTAGTTAGCTGGAATTGAAGGAGGTGCGGAGAGGAGCAAGAGTGCAGAGAGGAACGTGGTTTTGGAGTGAAAGGCGAGTTGATTTAAGAGGGTGATTTGAGAGGAAGCCATTGGTGAACATTGGAGCTTTCAAGAAGTCAAATTTTGGGAAAGGAAAGCGTTAATCCAGGTTAGGGGAGTTTGTTTTGCGTGTTATATATTATGTATATGCCGTTCGTTCTTTTCTGAACTGGATGGAATGTGTAAATTGGTGATTCACTGCCTTTCTGCGTTTTTCTGGAAATTTACAAAAACCGTCTGGCGGCATTGAAGGCTTTCCAGGCGGCTCGTGCTCATAGACTGTTTTCTGGGTTTTTCTGCTATGCACCACCTAGCGGTTATGCGCTGCCCGCCAGGTGACACCTATTTGACCTACCGGTTTTGGGTGAATCGTGATGTTTTCATGTTGGGGGGAATGCAGAGGGGTAGTTTATACGATATGAAAATCCTTGATTACGTGAATGGGTACCTGTAAATGTTTAAATTGAAAAAAATTGGATGATCTGTGTTTGAATTTGGGTTTTAGGGTTCATGTGTTGATCGGGGATGAATTACATAATATGGGATAGGAGAACTGTGTTTGGTTGCGTGTAATTGTTCGTAAAATGATTAGGTTTTGAACCCTGGATATGGTGAGTATGCGAAATTGTGTCTGTTCTAAGGTATACATTAATGTTGGAGGGTTAGAGGATTCTGCGGGGTGCGAGAGGGATCTGGGCAAAACCAACTTTTCATGCACCGCCTGGCGGCACTGAGGCTACCGCCTGGCGGCACTGAGGCTACCGCCGAGCGGCTCATCAGTAGCAGAATAACAATATGGAGTGAACTCGTGATTTGAGAGTGGGTGGTTGGGATACTTGTGGAACGTGTTGTAGATTGCAATACCTTGTGTTTTTTTTAGGTGTATGTCATTTAGTGATAATCAAGACAAATAGGTGCGTACGTTGGGTGGGTTAAGTGTTCCATACCCAATGGTTTCTGTGGTGCTGGTTTATTTTAGCAAGAATAGATGCAATTCCAGAAGTTATGGTGGCAGGAGTAATATGAAGAAATTGAAGTATGAGAGAATGAGGATTGGTGTACTTGGTGAATAGGAAATAGGTTTAAGGTAATAATAGAGGAAGTGTAGGTGCACGATTAAATTGATTTGGTACGATTTGGGATTGTAGTTGTGGTGTAATAGAGTATTGTGAATAATCCAACAATTGTGCAGATGCCAAAATGTGGGTATCATAAGGATCATTTCTTGACCGTTTTATAAATAAATAAGATAACTCACGATAGAGCTTGTTAAAATCTAATGTTGAGCATGAGTTAATTATACTTGTTGTGATTAGCAATCGGCTGTGTCTTAAATATTGTATTTGATGGATGAAGACTGAGTTAGATGTTTGAGGTCTCATGAGACCTGTAAAAAGTGCCAAAAACCAGTAGCATTGCGCTACTGGTATGGCGCCTGGCGACGCGGGGTGAACCACCGAGCGGTAGAGTGTAAAATAGTGGCAGTGGCCACTGTCAGCGCCAGGCGCCTGGCGATAGGGTTGTGTCCGCCAGGCGGTGACGGAGAATTACGGGTCCTGATTGGTCAGCATCGCCTGGCGGTGGGAGTGTGACCACCGGGCGGTTTTCCGCCAGTATCCGCCTAGCGGTGCCTAGGCGGTACCAGGCGGTACCAGGCGGGTTTTGTGGCTGTGTAATTAGTTTTACTTGGATTAATGGACTTGGAGGACTAAGTTCACTTCTTTTATGCTAGGGCTTGACGGACTAAGTCCCATAGGGGTTTGGGATGTGCTTGAGTGGTTGAACACATGATGGGCATAGAACTAGATGAGTTCCCGTCGGCTACTATTGGGCGAGGAGTCCTTAGTATGGTGATTGCATGCGTTTGGGCGCACGATGGGCAAGGAACTGTGATGTTCCCATCGGCTACTATTGGACGAGGAGTTCATAGTATGGTGATTGCGTGCGTGCCAGGGTCCAAGTTGAGTAAGCTTGGATGTTTTACTATAGGCGAGGAGTCTGTAGGGTTGGACTATGAGCAGGATTGGCTCGTAGGGTTGGACCACGAAAGGGATAGTTTCATGGAAGCATAGTAAAAGTCTCAGGACCTAGTTTCATGCATACGACTCATGAAGGAATATGAGATCAGGGGTGCATGATTTGTAATTATCATATATATGAGTAAATTCTTATTGGGATGGGGATCATATTTAATTTGTGTTATATGCATAGCTCACCCTATCTGTGTGTGTGTGGCGATGATCGGATGATTTATTATCCGGGAGCATATGTTTTGACAGGTGAGCCAGGAGACGCTTGAGACTGGAGAGCGGGATCATGTTATGGGCTTTTGAAGATTTGAATTTTTGATGTATTTATGTTTTGGAAGATTAGCCACTTTTGGCTTTTATAAGTTGTAATGATTTTGAATTTGCGAACCATTACAATGTTTTGAATTTGCGATTTTAATTTTCCCGCGTTTTGGGAACTTGTATTTATAAATGAGGAATGATTTATATTATCGTATTTATTTTCATTTATTTAATTGTTTATGATATTTTCAAAGTAATATTCTTTAGGGATGTTACAGTTGCTAAGTTGGTTGAGTTGGAAGTGGCTGGATGGATGGTTGAATGGGAGGTGGTTGTTGAGTTGGTTGAGTTGGAAGTGGTTGGTGGAATGGCTGAGTGGGAGGTGGTTGCTGAGATGGGTTGTAAGATCCGGGAAAATTAATTAATTAATAAATGCGGATAGAAGACGCCTTGATGGCATTAATTGTTGTTTAATGTGACGTGGAAAAGTGCTAACTCATGTGGTTGAGAGTACTTTGATTGTGTGAGAGGACTTGGGTTCGAGTCCTATGTATGCCAATTATGTGTCGTTGTTTTATGATTTGTTTTTAATAATATGTAAGAGTGTGGAAATTGAAATGTAAACTTGTGATGATTGTTTATATCACCAAATGGGATTTGGTATAGTGGTTGTGCTTTGGCCTTATGAGTGGAAGGTCATGGGTTCAAACCTTGGTGGGCAAAGAATAAGCTTTATTTTTGCTAACTAATAGTTGTGGTATGAATGTGAAGGGGTAAAGAAAAGCCTAGCAGAATGGGGCAGTTAAGGGGGCTGGGAATTTGTGTGGTGTGGTATGCGCTTCAGAATTTGATGGATTGTAGAGCTACTCTTCTAATTTAAAGGTATGATAGCTCGTCTAGGCAGGCGAGGTGGCCTCACCTAAGCGAGATATCTTGGTCATGTTTTGGTGTTTTGCTTGTGTTTTAGCCCAGGGGTGTTTGGGCGAACGTGTGGCTCGCCCAGGCGAGAGGATCTCGCCTGAGCGAGATTACGTGTTTTGGTTGCTGAGTTAAACTCGCTAAGGCGAGGTGGACTAGCCTAAGCGAGATTGAGGGTCTAGCTTGGGCGAGGGGTTCCTAGCCTAAGCGAGTTTATGCGATTCACTAAGTTTCTATGTGTTTGTGAGTATGGTTGATTGTTATACCATGATTAGATTGTATGTGCATGTGTTGTGGTGTGTGGGCTTGAAGGACTAAGTACATTAGGGATCTGGGATGTGCTCGGTGGTTGGACACATGATGGGCATGGAACTGGTTGAGTTCCCGTCGGCTACTATTGGGCGAGGAGTCCTTAGTATGATGATTGCATGTGTCGGGCGCACGATGGGCAAGGAACTGTGATGTTCCCGTCGGCTACTATTGGGCGAGGAGTCCATAGTATGGTGATTGTGTGCGTGCCAGGGTCCAAGTGTGAGACTT
>Ga0214543_1000620_pt1 | contig 61468 bp, 30 predicted proteins | sample CNSS2metaG_FD_160094 | JGI IMG/M metagenome (GOLD analysis project Ga0214543, IMG submission 160094) | Root nodule microbial communities from cowpea collected in UCLA plant growth center, Los Angeles, California, USA - CNSS2 | ecosystem: Host-associated > Plants > Roots > Nodule | place: USA...
AGAACATCTCGAAGCATATTATCACTTTAAAACCGGTAATTTTATAATGTAAAATTTTAAAGTGTTCTTTTATATTTTTAACTTCTGAGAAAAATATTATAACAATTTTTTAGTCTTTTTTTTTTTTAAGAAAAAGCTCGGGTGTAATTATAATTTATGTTTCGAAACATAAATTTGAATTGAACATTACCTTTTGGTTTAAACAAATTCAAACAACTGAACCCTTTGTAGAAAATGTTAATCGCATTTCTACTGAAAGGATTATATTAATTAGTTTATCACAGCTAATTTCATTTAAACTTGCTTATGATCTGAAAACAACAAAGAAAAACAAAACTGTATTAGAAAAGTTGACAGATTATTAAACTTCTTAAACTTTATTACAGGAGATAAATTTAGTTAAAAAGCAAGCAGTTAGGTTAATTAGTTGAAGTCTGAAAAGAAAAGAAATGATAGGTTTTAAGCATGAGTTGAGGTAAATAGTAATTTTTTTTTACTAATCTAAGTTGTTTAACTGTAATGAGTTAAAGGATGAGAGTGTAGTGTAGAAGAAATGCATGAGGATATAGAAGAAGCAGAAAAATGAAGAAGTGAAAGTGAGTGAAAAGGGGAAGGTTTAGATGGCGGTGTTATATTGGAAATAATGCATTTGGCAGATGGTGATGGTGGCACACATGATGGTGCATCATGTATCTACTTTGACTTGTGGGTGCCCTACAAATTTGTCTATTGTGATGAAAATGGTGCCTATTTGCGCGTTAAGGGACTGCCCCACAATATTCATTGCCATGCATTTACCACCTACGGATAGGAATAAATATTCTGTTACACACCAACAGTTTTGAGACATTAACGTTGCAGTACCCTCCTTCATAGAGACACATGCACGCAGAAAGTCTATGGATCCTATACCTCTCTTGGACCCAAAACAAATTAATAATTGCTTTCCTCTTCCATAGATTCTACTCTTTCATTCTCTTCTCTTCTCATTCCTCATATCCTTTGCAATTACTTATCAATCCTAATTTAAGCATTAGTTTAAGTTTCATATATAGAAATTACTTCAAATTCATTGTCTTTGAGTTTAAAGTTATAAATTAAACTCATGTCTCACTTCATATTATCATTAAAATGTTCATGAGACATGTATCGATTAAAAAGTTCTATATTGAATAGGGATAAGGTCAATTTATATATATATATATATATATATATATATATATATATATATATATATATATATATATATATGGGTGGAATTCTCAACTTGCAAACCGGTTTTAAGAGATTGAGATACGCTTAAAGTTCAATTTTTGATATGATATCAGAATCATGAGTTAAAATCTATCTTAACAAAGTTGTTGCTCGTTGTCGGACCACTCATTAATATTTAGTCTTGCACTTGAGCTTGAGATGTACATGTTGCGTAAGGGATTGTGTTGAAAATCTTACATCAACTAGATAGAGGATTTCACATTATATATATACGTCCAAACCTCACCTTACAAATTGATTTTGTAAGATTTTTGAATGAGACTTAAAGTTGATTCCTAACTAGACTCGACCATAATCTCCAATTGAGCCATGAGACTAAGTAATGAAGGATGTGTGCAATTAATGTGCACAACCTTTCGGACTTGCTAAATTATAGTCAAACATTTGTATTAAGAAATTGTTAATCATCATTACCTTTCTCTGAGTAGGGTATAATCATTGTAGTTGTGATAAAAACTACTTCTTGTTGTTCAAAGTATATATGGTATACTGATTACATGTCTCAACTTAAATTTGAGATCAATAATTAACAGAAATAATATGCAATGTTACATCATTTAGTGTACGTTAGTAGCTAGTATTTAGTGTAGGAAATAGGTGGACCAAGTTAAAAATATTTCATATCAATTGTGACATGTTTTTGTACCCTTCATTTTTAGATTTTAAACTTTACTAAATTGAATGCTAGAATCCTTGTAAATAATATAGGAATGAGTAGACCACCATTATTTAACCACATATCTTATTTCTGTAAGGCATGTGATCAATTAATACACCATTTATGACAATTTAATTTTGTTTTCTTTTCCTTTTGTAATTTTGCTAAAAAATTAAATTAAAAAAAAGAATCTTTACTATTATTGTAGATGAAGTGTGGTACGCATTTTTAATACTTGTAGAAATAAAGAAGAGTGAAAATTTGAAACCTGTTAAATATAAAATTTTATCTCATTTTACTTAATTAATTCACTAAAATTATTCTAATTTAAGTTTAAGAAAACTTTTATTTTCTCTAAAATTATAGTTTAAGAAAAGAGATATATACAAATAATTGTAAGTAATTTAATATAAAAAATTATGTTATATATTATGCTAAATATCTTTTTATTTAACAAATCATTATTAGATTTTAAAATAGTTCAAAATTTACATTTTAAAAATAACATTTTCAAATTCTCATTTTTTTTAATCGTGGATCAATTTCTCAAAATTTCAAATTGTAGTAAATAAATAAGATATTGTAAATACATTAGTTAAAATGTGAACGAATAAGTTTCACACTAAGATTGTATAGCGAGTGTCGCAAAGTTTGAGTATCATAAATACATTATTTAAAATGTGAATGAATGAGTTTCACAAATTCGTATTTTATATTTTAAAATATGAATCAATCCGTTAAACTTCATATTATGATAAATGAATATCTGTTAGAAATAAATTTATTTAAAATATGAATGGGTGTGTTTTTAAAATAAATTTGAGTGTTATAAATAAAATTATTTAAAATGTAAACGGATGGGTTTCACAATTTCTTATTTTATGTTTTAAATGTCATCAATCCGTTATACTTGTAAATTATGCTAAATTAATACATGTATTATAAATAAATTTATTTAAATTATAAACGTAAGAGTTTCATAAATTCTTATTTTACTTTTTTAAAGGTGCATCAATACGTTAAATTTGTAAATAATGGTGAATGAATTTATGTATTATAAATAAATTTATTTAAAATGTGAACGGCTTAGTTTCACAAATTATTATGAGATGGCAATGTGAGTTTTCCAAAATATATTTAAAATGTGAATGTATGGGTTTCACAAATTCTTATTTTAGTTTTTAAATATGGGTCAATACGTTAAACATGCAAATTATGGTGAATGAATAATGTATTATAAATAAACTTATTTAAAATTTGAATCTTTAAGTCTCACAAGTTCTGAGATTCTATAATGAGTTTCACACATAGCATTATAAATAAATTTATTTAAAATATGAACGGATGCATTTCACAAATTTTTATTTTATTTTTTTAAACGTGGTTAATCCATTAAACCTGAAAATTATGGTAAATGAGTAATGTATTATAGATACATCTATTTAAAATGTGAATGGATGAATTTCACAAATTATAAGATTATAAGATTATGTAGTTTTATAAAATTTGGAGTATTATAATTATATTTATTTAAAATATGAACATATGAGTTTCACAAATTCTTATCTTATTTTATTTTTAATGTGCATCAATGTGTTAAAGTTATTAATTATGACTAATGTATGATGTATTATAATATTTAGAATGCTAAACATTTGCTTATGAAATATTAGAGATCATATAATTACAATATAAAATATTATTTGTGTTGGACATATTTAGAGATTGTGAATTGATGAGAGATAAGAGATATAAGAGATATGTTACATGAGAAACTTGTTATTTTATTTTATTCAAATAAGTAAGTTGAAAGATTTTTCTTATTTATCATCGAATCAGTTAAATCAAGTTAAGGGTGTGTTCTTCACTCTTATTCGCATCTTACCAATGGTCAATCGGCAACAACATGTGAGCGAATTGAAAATAGTCGTAAAATAATTTTATGTGATTTTTTTATTTGAAAATAAAATCACAAAATTATTAATTCGAGAATTTTTCCTTTTCAAATGCAGATTTAGGCAAGATGCGGACTTAGATGAGTACGGACTTAAGCAAATACTTACTGTAATTTCACACATTATTTTAATATTTGTAAGGTGTATTTTATAAAAAATATTTAAAATATGAATATATGAGTTTCACAAATACTTTATTATATGCTTTTAAATGTGAGTTATTGTGTTAAACTTGCAAATTGGTGAATTAATAATCTGTATATCTATATCTATATATAAAAGAAATATTCTCTTTTTGTCTAGATATTTTGTTTTTCAGTTTTATCATTTAAATAAAAGTTTTTTAAATTAAAAAAAATATTTTAAGTGACTTTTTCTAAATTTTAATTATTTTTTTATTTGACCATTTTTTAAAACTTGACTATTTTTAGTTAAAAAATTATTTAAAAATAAATAAAAATGATTTATAATAAAATTATAAATATGATTTATATTTAATTTTATATTTATAATAATAATAAAAATATTATTATTATTTTTTATTATTTTAAACACATATGCGTATTAGTGTATTATAAATAAATTTATATAAAATTCAAATGGATGAGTTTCATAAATTTTGAAATTATATGGTGGGTTTTACGCATTCCGAATATTATAAATAAATTTATTTAAGATGTGAATGGATAAGTTTCACAAATTCTTATTTTATTTCTTTTTAAATCATCCTCGATGTCTTAAATTTGCTAGTTATGGTTAATGAATGATGTATTATAAATATTTTCTTTCATTAAAATGTAGATAAATGTTTAAGAAATTATGATATTATAGAGCGAATTTCACATATTTATTATAAATAAATTTATCTGTAATGTGAACTTTTCACACATTTTCATTCAAGATTTTATATGTGGGGACAATTTTTGGTTAAAATATTTGGTTGGTATTTGTTTGAAAATTTGAAGTAGGTCCTCATATTTTGATTTGTTTTAATTGGATTTCTACTTTTAAGAATGTGTAATAATTAGGTTTTTTTTTTATTATTACTAAATTAACGATGTTAGATATGTGTCATGTATCAGTTCGAGATTTTTTTTATATTTTTAAAATTTTATTTATTTAAAAAATATGAACAAATACAAAATGAGTTTAACAAATTATGAGATTATAAAGTGAGTATCACACATTTTGAGTATTACAAATAAATCTATTTATAATGTGAATGAATGAGTTTCACACGTTCTTACTTTAGTTTTTAAATGTGGGGTCAATTTTTGGTTAAAATATTCGATTGGCATTTGTTTGAAAATTTGAAGTAGATCTTCGTATTTTGATTGATTTTAATTGAGTTTCTATTTTTAAAAATGTGTAATAAATAAGTTTTTTTCGTCACTATTATAATAACAATGTTAGATATGTGTCACGTATTAATAAAATTATTTATTTATTTATTTAATTTTTTCAAAAGATATGAACAAATACCCAAATGAGTTTAACAAATTATGAAATAATAGTGAGTTTTCCATATTTTGAGTATTATAAATAAATCTATTTATATTTATAATGTGAATAGATGAGTTTCACACATTCTTACTTGAGTTTTTAAATGTGGGTCAACTTTTGGTTAAAATACTCAATTGGTATTTGTTAAAAAATTTCAAGTAGGTCCTCATATTTTGACTAGTCTTAATTGGATTTTTATTTTTGAAAATGTGTATCAATTAGGTTGTTTTGTTAGCACTATACTAACAATGTTAGATATGTGTCACATGTAAGTTTCTGATTTTTTTTAATTTAATATATTTTTTTTATATATATATATATATATATATATATATATATATATATATATATATATATATATATATATATATTTGTGTAACATCCCATTTAATTAATAACCCTAATTAAAAGAGGCATCACACAAAATAATATAATAAATCGGTCCATAAGTGTAAACATTACTCTCCATACAATTGTTCAAAAGAAGATAGGAGAGAAAATTGGACACACCACGATGCCAATAACAAAGCATAATAAAGTACGATAGTGTTCTAAAAATAAAGCCCAATGGCCAGACAATACATGCGTCATAGTCCTAACAGAAAAGCCCAAAAGCGGAAACCATCCTAGACGGCTATGCAGCGGAGCCACCATCGCCCTGTTGACCATGAGTATTTCTTGAATCTGCTCACATCAATAAATTGATGATCATCACAAAGAGAGAGATCCACACCACAAAACATACAACAAACAAAAGGGTAAGCTAGAGCGAAAAAGGATTTATCATACAATTATATACATTTCACAGTTAAATATACATGCATCATCCAATCATGTTTTGACCTTCCAAACAATACACTAAGACTCAGACACGACTCATCCAGATACATATAATTAGTCAGATTCAGCGGATGCTTGCACTTGTGGTGGATTTCCCTGCTTCATTGAGCTGCTCTCCCCCGAGCTAAATGTTACAATGTCTCAACCCACACACACAAGGTTATCTTTTAATGGGTTTCAAGCCTCCTGCTACTCTCACCACAAGAGTCAGTCCACTCTATGTGAGACTAATTGACTCCTTAGAGTGTTAGGATACAACCTTACCTTGAATCGTTACTAAATTATATAGATGGGGCACCACCATGAACTCCCACTAACAAGGGTTATGGAATTACGTCCTGACCAACTGAGGCACCACCATGACGTCTCAACATATTCCATCCATTTTTATCATATCTCATGCCAACACCATGCCACTTTCATTACCAACCATCTCATTTGTTTTACATGCCAAGATCATACCAACATGTAAGACCCAAGAAAATTAAATAGTTAATTAAATAATTATTTAATAAATGCGGGTAATAGAAGCCTTTAAGGCATTTAATGCAGAGAGTTATGACGTGGAAAAGTACTAGCTCAAGTGGTTGAGAGTACTTTGTTTGTGTGAGAGGACTTGGGTTCGAGTCTTATGTATGCTAATTATGTGTTATTTTAATATGTGTTTTGGGGTTGCAAGCACAGAACGGGACAATTTTGGGGTGAAAGACACATCCAATTCGCGTTTGTAATCCTTATATTATGCCTTGCGTGATTAAAATTGCATGTTTCCCATCTGTTTCTGCACTATTTTATTGAGGTTCTTGGGCTTTTTCCCAGAAACCGCCTGGCGGCTCAATCCCTACCGCAAGACGGCACATCAGAGATGGGTGTTGTTCTTGTTTTGGCTTGAACCGCCTGGCGGCGACGAAGATCTGCCAGGTGGTACAACGTTGTTCGCGTTTTTCTTGATTGATTCTTGTTGCTAATTGAGTGAAAATCAATGTGATTGTTGGAATTGATCTGTTTAAACCCTATTGTGTGTCGTGAATCTATGAAATCAAACACAAACTTAGTGCATAGCCAAATTTTGGAACATAACCGTGTGTGTACCCTATAATCGTATGTGTAAAATTTGGAGAGGTTTGAATTGGGGTTAATTCCAGAGAGTTGAAGCCAAGTGAACTCTAAGAATTTATTGAGAACAGAAGGTTCAGATTATTGTAGATGCATTGTTGAAATTTGGAGTGTTAGGTATTAAGGATGTAGTGCATGAAAGGTTTGTTGTCAGCCGTAGAATGAAGAAACCTATGTTTGGCTGGGTACTGGTGTACCGCCTGGCGACAAGTGTAGCGCCGCCAAGCGAAGACGAACGGGATTGCGAGGTTAGACAGTGAGAAAAATTGGAGAGAGGAACCTAGAAGAGTGAGTAGTACTGGAAATTATTGGTGAAACTGTGATGAACAATATAATTATTGTATTGAATTATTAGGGATTGGAAGAGGTGGGAAGGTGTGAGTATAGTATGGTGTGATTGCAGGAAAGTTAATTAAAGCTAGGGAAGATGATGAATTCTAATTCAAAGTTCAAGTTGGGAAAGTATCAGTGGGCTTGGAGGTGTAAAATTGGGACATGGGATAGTGTGTCTTAGTGTGTTGAGGTATTAGCTATGACTTGTATAAGATGGATTGAAAGCTAAGTCAGTGGAAGAGGTTTTACTGTTGTAATGTGAATTGGGTTGGTAATGTACTATAAGGTAAGGTTTGGTGTGAACTCATTTGGAGTGGGTTGGTTCCTTGATTACTGATTGATGAACTTGGTTAATCCTAGATTTCGTTTTGAGACTGAGAATGGGAAAAGTTATAGGTAATGGGTTCACTTGTGGGCTGCCAAGGAGTCTAAAATAAGAATTGAATGGATAAAAGTGTAATGATGCTTTGGAGCAGTCAAGAGGAGGTGAGATAATCGGGACTGACGCGTGAAACAACAAATTGGTACGCTGCTGATACAGCGCCTGGCGGTGTGAGTGTGCATGTCAGGCGGTAGAAGCTCCAGGAAGGGGTCTGTAGCGATTGGCGCCTGGCGGTAGAATAGGATCCGCCAGGCAGACACAGAGCAGTGGGCAATCTGTTCGTGGACCTGGCTCCTGGCAGTGTGGCCTGAACCGCCAGGCGGTCTACACTGATTTTGCCTGGCGGCGCTTGGGGTTGCGCTAGGCGATTGTGCTACAGAGTATGACTTGTGTGTGTTGCTTTTAAGTTACAATGATGTTATGCTTGGATCGGGAGATGTTGTGTCATGAGCGGGTAGGTTATTGGATGGTGGTTAACATGTGATGGTATGAGCGGGGAGGTTCATATCTAGTTACTCTCGCGTGGGGATACGAGCGAGGTAGGTTCGTATGTTCCGTGCTCACGCTTGAGAGATGCCATGTGCGGGGAGGTACGGGGCTGGTGGATCACATGTGTTGAACTACGGGCGGGCAGGTCCGTAGAGTAGGACTATGAGCGGGGAGGTTCGTAGAGGTAGGACCATGAGTGGGCAGGTTCGTGTGAGCATCATATTCCCGAGTCCAAGGCTAACCATTTGTGTGAAACGAAGGCTATAAAGCTTTGGGGTTAAGGTCTTGGCCAAGAACTAAGTAGATTGAATAAGATGGGTGTATGAGTTATCTTGCATATTATATATATGTTATTTTTATTCTCTCAGCTCACCCTTTCTGTGTGTGTATGGCGATGATCGTGTGATTCGTTACACGGGAGCAGATATTGATACAGGTTATACTGAGGACGCTCAGGCGACGGAGTGAGGGCTAGTTGGGATTAAGCTAGGATTTTATTTATGTTATCATTTATGTTTTTGGATTTTTGGAAATTGTAAAGTTTTAAATACTATGATTTTAATAATTATGGCGCGATGTTTAAATATTTTAATTTTCCCGCGTTTTTGGAATAATAATATCGTGACATTTTATTTTATTTTCTTTATTTATTTATTTAAATTAGTAATATTCCTTAGGGATGTTACACAACACACCCAACAAATTCATACCCACAGATATCTCATGCATAATCACATGCCTCATACTTTAAATAAAGCAAACCAACAAATCAAACAACCAATAATAACCATGTGAGGAAAATAGTGTGACCTGCAGCACATCTCGCTCAAGTCAGAAGTCCTCGCTTAGGTGAGAGGGAAGCCATCGCTTAAGCTGCAGACTCTCGCTTAGGCGAGATCGTGACAGAGGCCTAGGGAGGTTTTTTGAACGCTTGCTTAGGCGAGCCCTCCTCGCCTGAGCGAGGCCACCCCTCGCCCAAAGGTGAGGTTCCTCGCCTGGGCTAAGACTGTAGCAACACACCAAAGCTCCCACGCGTTCTCGCTTAGGCAAACGTCTTTTGTCTGAGTGAGGTAGTACCTCGCTCAAAACAAGAGATCTTCGCCTAAGCGAGAGTTCAAATGTGAACCTAGCCTGCTTCTGCAAGTCTCGCCTATGCGAGACAGGGTCGCGTGGGCGAAAACATCGGGTTTTGCCACTGTTCTCCCTACAACAGTCATACATTCATACCAAACAATATAACCAGGCATCCCATGCATCCACAGTAGTACACAAGCTCAAGGATCGTGAAACAAAAGCAAAACAAACAACAATCACATTAAACAAAAAGGTTCTAGCTTCCCTTACCTGGAAATAGCTAGAAAATGCCTAAACTCTAAACGGTGGCACGACAGCCCTAAAAGCGGACTTGTGAACTAAACAAGACAACGGAATAGAGTTAGGAACTAAGCTTACTACGAAACCCTACTGTAAATACGAAGTTATGCCTAGAGAGGAGAAGTATGAGCTGGGGAATGACTTACGTGGAGCAAGGAAATGGGGTTGATTAAGCTTGGAGATGACGGAGGTCTAAACCCTAACAGAGAGTTGCGGTTGCTCTAGGAGGGAATAAGGAGAACTGTTTCTGCAAAGTGAATGGAAATGGGGGTGTTAGGGCAGATTAGGGTCTGGATTCCCTTTGGGCCAACCCTAGGCCTAACAGATTTGGGGTAGCCGTTTTATAATAAAGGCAACAATGTAAGTGGGCGTTACAATTTGCACGTGTCAACACTAGCAGATCTTGGTCAATATTGGTGGAGAGCCAAAATACACTCAAAATTTATATATTTAATTATAGATTGTTCTAATTCTGTCAGATTCTTGAACTCATTAATAATTGAAACAGTATTAAAATTTTCAGTTTTTTTTTTCAATGTAAATAATCACATCGTCAACAAGAAGTTCATCCTCCATTTTATTTCGTAATCTTGTTTCTATAATATTCATTGTAGAAAATTATATTTCTGTTATGGTTATAGAAACAAGAAGAGTTAAAATCAGACGAGACAAATTAAAGAATCAATTAAGTAGATGTAATTGACTTTTCTATTTTTATCAAAGATTAATTTTTTCTATTTTATTCCTCACGGTAGGTTCCCTTTTATTACTTCTAAATAATTAATATATTATTTTATTTATTCATCAATATAAAATACTAAAAGAAATTTATCATACTCTAATAAAAAAATTGCGATACGTAATTAATAAAAGAAAAATATATAATAATCAAGTCACAATTAAAAATCAGTTATGAAAAAAATACTTGGTGCGTTAGTTTTTCTTCTATATTTATAAAAATGAATATACTAAATGCTCGTAAGACCTTTTAATTGTTCAATAGCTTAATCAATGCACATATCTTTTTATTGTAAGTTCTTACTAACAAAGTTAACTACAAATAAAATGTCATTTCAAATATTCATGCCTAACAAAAACTCAAAGTTTTCTAGTTTGTAAGTTGCTAAACAATCAACTTCACTTTTTATTTTAAGATCATCACTAACTTCTGTAACGTCCCATTTAATTAGTAATCCAAATTAAAAGAAACGTCACATAGAATAATATAGTAGCACAGTCCTGGAGTATAAATACAACTTCGTACAATAATCAAGGCACACCACGATGCCTAAAAGAAAGCATAAAGGACTAACGACAATGTTTCAAAAATAAAGCCCAAAGGCCAGATAGTACATGGACCATTGCCCTAAAAGAAAAGCCCAGAAGCAGAAGCCAGTCCAGAGGCTAAGCAGCAGAATCATCACCTCCCTGTTGACCATGAGTGTTCCTCGCATCTGCTCACATCAATAAATTGATGATCATCATAAAAGGAGAAGAACCACACACAAGCAATCAAACAAGCAAAAGGGTAAGCTAGAGCCAAAAATATTTTTATCATACAATCATATATATATTCTCACAGTCAATTATACATACGTCACTCAAGCATGTTATGAACTTTCATACGTATAATTTAGTCGGATTCAACAGATGCTTGCACTTGTGGTGGATTTCTCTGCTCACCCCCGAGCTGCTCACCGTCGAGCTAAGTGTTACAATGTCTCAATCTTCCATACACAACGTTAGCCCTTAATGAGTTTCAGGCCTCCTGCTACTCTCACCACAAGAGTCAGTCCGCTCTATGTGAGACTAACTGACTCCTTAGAGCGTCAGGATGCAACCTTACCTTGAATCCTTACTAAATTATATAGATGGGGCACCACCATAAACTCCCACTAACAAGGGTCATGGAATTATGTCCCGACCAACTGAGGCACCACCCTGAAATCTCACCTAGAGATTCAAGGAATTACGTCCCAACCAAACCAATAACATATTTCACCCATTTATATAAAGTCATATTCCACCAACCAGTAATACTTGTCACACATATAAGTCTCATACCACCTTTATAACCAATCCTTATTTATATTCCATGTCAAATCCATACCAACTCATCATTCTCAATCCATGAAACCAACCATACATGTAGCATGCCCAAATCATATTGAACTCATCCATTGCAGAGTATAGATTATCTCATTCATACATAATCACCCAATTCATACTTTAAAAGCAAGATCAACACAAACATAGAGCCAACAATTGAGAATAGAGAAACAACTAAACGGGCTGCATTCTCGCCCAGCTTCTCGCTCAAGCAGAAAGGTCTCGCTCAGGCAGAAAGGCGTCGCTCAGGTGAGAGGGACTCTCGCTCAGGCGAGCTCCTTTCGCCTAGGTGAGAGCTCGACATCAAGAATAGTGGCCTTCAACTCCTTCTCGCTTAAGCGAGATTTCCCTCGCCTGAGCGAAACGTGGTTAGTCGCTTGAGCGACAACTCGCGTGAAATGTCCTGGGCGAGCCTCTGTTAATCTTGCCTAGGCGAGACATGCTCGATTGGGCGAGAAAACCAGCGTTCACCATTGTTCTCTTGTGCAACAATCATAGAAACACGCCCAAACAGTTCGAACATGCATTCCAGTAACTCATATTCACACATAGTCTATTCAACATGAAATAAACGTACAACAAGTAGATCTCACGGAATATACAGAAGGGTCTAGCTTCCCTTACCTAGAAAGGAGCTAATATCGGACTTCGACTCTTAAACCAACAAAACTAGTAGCTCCAAGAGCAGATCTATGAACTGGAACAGTGACACAGGAAAGGGATGAGGTTACTAAAGTGGACCTCAAGCGGAAAATACAAAAAGAAACTTTGAAAAGAACCAGTAGGGGCTGAGGTTTAACTTACGTGAAGAAGGACTGAGCTTAGAGCTAGCTTGACCAAGAGTTGTGAGTAACCCTAGTAGAGCGTTCTGAAAGGAAGATGGAAGAGTTAAGGCACTGATTTTTCAGAATGAATTGCAAATGAGGAACCTTGGCTGCTTTAGGGGCCTTGGCACCCTATGGTCCAACCTTTAGGCCCAACATTGTGGCAGCCCTTAAACGTTTGGTCACTAAATAAAAGTGGGCCTTACAACTTCGGCTAATTCACATAAAGAATCTCTTATTTGTGAAGTTTGAAATCTTACAGCTTTCAGACTCTCAATACGGCTTTCCCAACGTGTTTGTGACAATGATTTAAGAGTTAAGTTATGTTTATGGTCTTGTAAAATTTTTCACCTTTTTCTAGAAGAAGAAAATAAAGTATATATACATTGTAAAACACACAAAAAAAGATGTAGCTTTTGGATAAGAGTTAGCCATATCACAAAGCACTAAGTTTAAACTATGAAAACCATACGGAGTATAAAATGATCTAGGATTAATATCAAGAAAATTTTCCTGAACACATGTGATGTGTTCCTTTCATATTAGATACATGATCATATCCTTGTGCTCTACGATCGTTAATATCAAGTTGAAGATTTTTAATTCATCAACAATAACATCAAAAAGACATTTTCCACTTGTATCATCTACTTTTAAAAATTCTAAAAAATACCCATTAACTTGTATAAGAGTTGATGAAATTTCTACACACTATAATACAAGGCATTTGCTCTTGATGACTTATATCTAGAGTGCAATCAAGTATGATTGAATAATATTTTGCATCCCTATTTTTTTTATTTCACTTGCTAACAAATTTATCAACTCATTTTGTATATTATGCCCTAGGTAATGGTTCTGAGTTTCATCACTTTAATTCAACAAATATGTTCTTGCATAATTGGGTCAAATTCTGCAATCATTTCAATTAGACTTAAAAAACTTTCATTAGCTTCTTGATAAATCTTTTCATTGTTTCCACAGAAGGCTAAGTTATTTATACCAAGAGTTTTAACAACTCCAACAATTTTTAACAACACATTTCTCCAAGTTCTCTATCTCTATTTATTTGTTGTTGAACATATTTTTCTATTGTTTTACTTTTTTCCAATCTCAATTCCAAATCAATCCATTCATTCATTTTAGTGATATGCTTATTTGATATTTCATGTCTCTTCAACTTATTACTAAGATTTCTCCAATCATTACTACCTTCATTAGCTAGTTTACTTGTACGAGAAACAACATTAAACAATTTGCAGCAAAAACAAAAGATTCTATCAAAAATCTCTAGAATAAATTAGCCATCTTTTTTCGTATTTCTCTCTATTAGGTAATGTTTGAATATAATTTGATAAAGAAAAGTGCCTAGAATGTATATCCTTAGGAAAATCTATATTAGTGATTTTAATAGGACCATTTTCTAATATCATTAAAACATACTAACCAGAAATGAGAATGAAAATATTGGTACACACGAACAACATGAGATTCAAGATGAGGAGATTTAAGGGATGTAATATGTTAAAATCCTAAAAGAATGACTCTTAGAGGAGAAGAAAGTAATGAAAGGCACGAGAAGTCACAAAGAGATAAAAGAAGAAAATATAATACAGATTGATTATAAAAGACTAAATATATATAATCATTCTCTTTTTCGCAAACAAAATTAGAATTTACTAAAAAAACATTTTAACTCATTAATTGTCATTTTTAATGCCAATAAAAATTATCATGCAATAATAATTTAATTAAATTTTATTTTCAAACATAAACTTATAATTAATTTAATATAATTATATTAGTAATAAAATATTTTTTGGAGCCTTTTTTTTCTTAAATATAATTTTATAATTAATTTAATAAAAAAATATTAGTTGTAAAAATCTTTTTGATACTTTTTTTTGTTTGAAGAGGTCTAAAACAAGTACTTTACTCACTTTATCTTTGAATTTAATACTAAATAATAATTTTATTAGATATATATACATATATATATATATATATATATATATATATATATATATATAATTATTTGCACTTCATGATAAGATAAGTACAAGAATTATTGTATTTAACTAATAGATACCGGTATCAGTTAATAATTATTAATGAGTTTTCAAGTATTTTTTTTAAAGTTCAATGATCAAAATAAAATTATTAATGCAAAAATTTTTAATCGTAAAATAATTGTTTAAATTTTAATTTTATATACTTTTATTTTTTATATAAATCTACAAAATTGAAATTATTTTATAAAATTTATTTTTTAAATTTATATTTTAACACAAATTATATATAATGATATTCACAAGTATTCATGTCGTGACATAAAAAGATTTGTAAATATATTTCCACAAATATCCAACAAATATAATGATACAAATAACAAGGTATGTCACTACTAAAAATATCATATTACATGAATTTTTTTTTTACAAATTTGTTAAAAAAAATTTCAAGAAAAGATTTTTTTCTGCTATTTTTTTTAAATTTATTTTTTTAAAAAATCTAAATTGGCAGATAAATCTTTCGTGGGTAATTATTTTCTACAAAATTATAAAATTTGTAAGTATTTCCTTCAAAATTTGTTGTGAAAAATATTTTATACAAAATATTTTGCAAAAAAATTGACAAAATTTCCTGTATAAGTATTTCTAAAAAAAAAAATAAAACTAAATTGGTTCTTTTAGTGGTGTGTTATTTTTAGAATGTATTTTTGCCCATGGTAATTAATCTCTCTTTTTTATAGAAGTTGATTATATATATATATATATATATATATATATATATATATATATATATATATATTTTTTTTTTTTTCTGCTTTTTGAAATAAAGTTAACCAAAAATGTTAAAAATCATAAATAATTATTTTATTAAAAATGTTTTTTTTCTAAAATAATTTAAACAAAAATGATCTAACTAAATTTATTAACTTATTATTACGTTTACATATATACTATTATATTAAAAGTATCAATATAAAAAAAATATTGATTATAAATATTACTTTGTCAATAACGAAAAGTTAGGTGGTACCTAGTTTAGTTCAATAATATGTTTTCACTGATCCACTAGTTTAAAATTGTATGCCTTTTCTTGTTTTTCATACGTGTATATATATACCAGCAAAAATATATGGTTGAGAAATTAAAATTGTACTTTTGTTATTTCCTTTTCTTGTGTTTCTTTCTTTTTCTTCCTTGAGCCAACAAAAATATAAGGTCGAAAATTATACACATCATTAACTTGTTATGCTTTAATTGATTAGTACATATCACTACTTCTTGGTACATGGAAAATATGGAGTGCATATCACCATTTTTTTTTCTAAAAAAAACAAAAGAAATATATAAATATTACTGCATAATACCATCCTAACAGGATTTAATATCCGGCCTTTTGAATATATAAATATACCATTACAATAAATTGCATAAGTTATGATAATTATTTTCTTTGACATTTTTAACATTTATTTATTTATTAATTAATTTATTTATGTGTGTGATAGTTTCCGGAAACGTGATAGATCTTGATGTAATAGTATAATATGACAATTTAAGATAAATTGTCACAATTGTGATTTTAGAAGCGGTTAAGCATAAGATTATATATATATATATATATATATATATATATATATATATATATATATATATATTTATATTTAGAATGATAATGTTAATTGTTAATATTTATTAGGTTTCAATAGTCATTTGGTTATAGTTTTGGTTAAATTTTTTTAATTTAGTCCTACTTTTAAAATTGTTTTTAATTTGGTCTTATCTTTCATAAATTTCATTCAATTAGATCATTTTTCTTAATTCCATCTAAATAGTTAACGGAACAATGACCAATGTGGTTGGTTTCTATGACGTGGAACAATATTTAATAACGTGCTAGCCTTTTAATTTTAATTAAAGAGATTTAGGATTTATAATTTGTCGAATTGGGTTTAGGGATTCATTAGGACTTGGAGTTTCTTTAAATTGGGAATTTCTGAGGCTGTGCATGATCCATTATCAAAGATTATTTTTCGTTCTGTGAAAATTTTGTCACGGAAGATTTGCATCTTCGTCGCAGAGGTAGGATTTGTTTAATTTTGTGGTTTAGGATTTGTTTAATTTTTGCTAATTAGGGTTTAGGGATTAAAATAATCCTAATCATTAATAAAAAGTAATCAGCAAAAATTAGGATTGCTTTTTTTTGATAATGAATAAAAATTTTGTGGATAGAACATAGAAGAAAATCCAGAAGGTGAGGTGTTGAAAATGCAAATGTTGAAGAAAAGGGTGACATGGGAGAAAATGATGAGAGCCCTAGTTTTCTATTGACCAGTGTTGAAAAGGGTAACTAGCAGCACTGTACTGTCACTTCCTCGTTTTGTCAATGTAAATGTTATGAGTGACAAAGAAAACTCTCATAAAAATTTTACTGAAACTTCATTGTATGTGCTCTCCATTCAACATCTGAAACCTATGACTGTCACACATTTTCTTCATCTCAAGGGAACCAAATCTGTGGACTGCATGGACTTTCTAGTATATACTCTTCCAAAACCAAAATAAACAACATGTCAATAAATGAAGATAACTTTTTAGAGCATAAGATGAAATCAAAAGTTAAACTCATAAATTAATTAGGATTTATTAATTATGTAACAAAATTTCACACTATTCTATTACAATTTGATTTTGAGTAATTATTTAAAATTAAAAAAGTTTAGTATACGTAATAATTTGTGATAAAATGATAATATAAATTGTTTTATTGAGTGTATAGATTTCTCAACTAATTTTAGAAATAAGAAAATTTTAATTTATTATATATTTTTTTATTTCTTAAATTTCCACATTATAATAATATATATTTATACACTTAGTTATCTATAAATAAATAAATATTACTAACTTAAATATTTTTATTTTTATTAAAAAATTGATATTTAATTGTTAATATTATAATGATTTCTCTAACACCGTTCTTTTGAGAGGATTTACTGTTTATGGTTTATGGAAAAAGAAGATTAGCATGTGATCACCATGTTCTTTTAGAAGTGGTAGAGGGTGATGTCGAGCAATGATTGAGACATTTCATTTCAAATTCAATTCTCCTCCTGCATGATGAGATTAGAGGATGACACACTTCAATTTATGAAGTTACCTCTCATATTTCAGTTTTTGTGCACGTAATTTATTTATTTCTCTTTATTATAAAAACAACATAATAACAGGTAATAACACAAATAAAAATTTATTATGCTTATAATAAAAATTTATTAATTTTGAAGTTACTATTAAAATAAAATAAAATCTCCATATAAATAAATTATTTTCCATCATACATATTAAATTTATTTTCATACCAAATATATTGTATTATTCATTTTTTATAAATAATTTTTTTTATAATTTCAATCATTCAATAAAATTTATAAAAATAATTCTAAATAATTTATATATTATTTTATATTACTTTTAACTATAAGGATGTTTTGGTAATCTAACTTTTTTATCTTTTAAAAATATTTTTAATATGTAACATCAGTCAATTTAATCACAAACTTCAATTTCTAATCCACTTCAAAATCACCTTCAAATTCTTTAAAAGAAACAATACCAATTTTACATTCTAATCCTTCCGATCTTTTCCTCTTCTTCTCCTTCAAATCATTCCTCCTAAAAAAAATCACGTCCTAAAACTAGATAATATAATAAAAGGTATAATTTCATTTCTCAAGTAGTAGTTTATATTATATTATCTGATTAACAATAGATGATGTGTAATTACTAGAGTGCATTCTTACTTATAATTTTTCAAACACTATTTTGTTGTAAGAGACTTGTTTATAATATAGTAAATAGTATTGAATTCTCGATATCAGTTCTCTGTCACTTTATGTCATCATCATTATAGTTTTGAAAATTCATCAGATATATGTATAACCTATGATTGTTCATATTCATGATCACTGGTGATATTGATGATATTGATTCATGAAGAAAAATGAATGTTAGTAATTGCAACAGAAACAAAACCTTAAAAATATATTATTTGATCAGAGTTAGGTCTGAGAGAAAGCAAATGTGGTGAGATAAATGATTTTTTTATTTATTTGGTTGAATTGATTTGTTTGTAATGTAATGATTGTCTTGAAAGAAGCATATGCGGAAAAGGTTGGACCAAATGAAAGTTCTGTGTCATCTGAAAAAGTGGGTGCGATTGAAGCAGAGCAGAACAGAATATTGAATTGATGTTGTCGATGGTCCATGCTGCTGATGCTCAATTTCAGCTTTGGACTTCAAACACAGAGTGAAACTACCTCTTATTGCTTTTATTCCTGTCATTTCTTATGCATCAAAATATGAAAAAATATGTATCTTGTTACAACCACACAAAATCATGAGACCAAACACACATCTCATATAGATTCAGTGTTATCCAATGTTGTCCACCTACTTCAGGTTTGAAGGTATCTACCAAAAATATATATGTTGTGTGCATGAAATTATAGGTTTTATTTAAGTTTATTGTACATTTTTCATCCTTTATGAGCTTATTGTACATGTTCATATCATTTTCTTCTTTAATATAAAACATCCAACTTTGTAGTACATTTAGTTTCAATTACTCTGTGCCAAATTTATCGGTGTTTGCATTATTGATTTTGTGTTTTGCTTTCCTTTCAAAAGTTGTAGTATATTTTAACACTATTTAATGACTCCTCGTTAATCTTTTATTGGGATTTTAAGATATATGCTTTTATTTATGTTTTGTTTTCAAATTTTTAAGTTAGAATTAATTAATCAGTCACTAAAAAAAAGTTTAACTACTCACAAAATTGGTCGTTAAAAGGTTTTAATAGACTCTAACCATTTTTAATCAAAAATTTCTAGTCAAAATTTTCTTAGTCAAAATTACCCAAAACCGCGTTTTTAACAATGATCGAGTAAAATAAAAAGATTAGTTAGCTTCATTCACCTAAATATTTAACATTTCAACTAAATCCTTTAGCCTTCACGTTAAACTTTAAACTTCTTCTCACACGTTCCTATTCAAGAAATCACCCATGTTTATCTTCAAATCTGTACTATTATACTATTTGATTTGAGTGTCTCACCATTACCCAAACACTTCTATTTATAGTGAAACTCTTAGCCCAAAAATGCAATTATCTTTTATTAGATTCAAAGAAACAATTTGGAGATATATTTGTACATTCATGAGATCTAATTCAATTTATATATCCTTTATAACCACTATATCTCTTTGGGAATATGTTTAATATAATTTCGTAGACCTCAATTTTTCGTTGATTTCCTAAGTTTTATAACTACATGAATAATCCTATTTCAAATAATTACTTCTATAACAAAATTATCACCATTTTAATGAAATTAAAAAAAAAAAAAGAAATCTATGTCTCACATCTCTAAATTTCATTAACTCAACAAAATTGTAAAATAAATTTGAAACAAAATTTCTATAATTGCCCAATATCTATTGATCCTCACCCATTCATCCTTCACTAATATATATCATCACTTGACCTATCATTTAAGATTGTTCAATATAGAGTCTTACAACCTCCCAACCAACGGAACAAACTTAGACTAACACAAAGTCCTACCACCTCCCTGACTAATGACACAAACTCAAACTCATAGACTCCTACACCCTTCCGAGCTATGGAAGAACAAAATATCACAATCACATATTTCCTTATAAACACACATATTTTCATAAAATGAACCTTTTTCAACCCATGCACCACAAATATTCATGCAACTAATAAAATATCTAAAGTTTTAATTTATAATAATTTTCAAAATAACAAGTTGAAATCATGCCACAAAACCCATCACTCACTTAAAAACATCATATTTCCCGATCTTCAAGCATACATAGTTAAATTGTCCATAGCCCAAATTAGATATAAAAAATCTCAAAATCTTAATATAATTCACACAAAACTATTTTAACCATGGAAGAATAAAATCAACACTATAATACCATAAATCAAAACTAATTATGCTATTTCACAAAATCATGTTCATACGACCACACTCACCCACACCTTTATCAACCCAAAAGAAATTAAATTTTCATAGTCAAACTTGTTAGCAGAGAGAGATGGAGAGAAGAGTATAATGCATACACTGATAGAGAGTTAGAGAAATTAGAATGTATTTCTCATATCACTGAAAGTGGAAGATACAAAGTATTTATACAAAACAGAAACGTATCAGGAACTATTAACTGCCACACTTAATGCAGTTATTACAGTTATGATATTTTGAATTACAATAACAACACACCCCTCTTAATCCAAAATATTAATCAATTTCAAACCCAGCAGCTCTCTCAACTTTTCAAATCTGTTTTGTCTTAGAGCTTTTGTAAACACATCAGCTACTTGATCCTCTATAGGACAGTACACCAGCTCCAATCTGCCTTGGCTTACTTGATCTCTTAGAAAGTGGAACTTTGTTTCTATATGTTTACTTCTTCCATGGCATACGGGATTTTTTGACAAACTGATGGCAGATTTGTTGTCCACCAGAAGCTGAATTGGTTCTCTGCACTCAAGTTTCAGCTCCTTAATAAGTGATGTAAGCCATAGATATTGACAAGCTGTTTCAGCAGAGGCAATATATTCTGCTTCACAAGAGGACAAGGCTACAACATTCTGTTTCTTGGAGCATGCATGTACTTGAAGAAATACCCAAATGTACTCCTTCGATCCATTCTATCCCCACACCAGTCTGAATCAGTCCAGACCTCCATATTTCCTTCATCCTGACTTGTTCTTCTTGGAAAGAAAAGTCCAAGTTCTGTTGTTCCCTTTAAGTATCTGAGTATATGTTTTGCTGCAGCTAAATGTGATGTCCTTGGGTTGTTCATGAAACGACTAACCAAACCAACCCCATAGCTAATATCTGGTCTGCTATTACAAACATATCTTAGAGACCCTACAACCTGTTTATAAAGGGTAGCATCAACCAGCCTTTCATCTATTGCTTCACCCAGTTTCAGATTGGCAATAACTGGTATAGGAACTGGATTGCAATCTGCCATGTGGAATTTACTCAGAACTCCACTGATATACCTTCTCTGATGCAGCTAAATGTGATGTCCTTGGGTTGTTCATGAAACGACTAACCAAACCAACCCCATAGCTAATATCTGGTCTGCTATAACAAACATATCTTAGAGACCCTACAACCTGTTTATAAAGGGTAGCATCAACCAGCCTTTCATCTATTGCTTCACCCAGTTTCAGATTGGCAATAACTGGTATAGGAACTGGATTGCAATCTGCCATGTGGAATTTACTCAGAACTCCACTGATATACCTTCTCTGATGCAGCAAAATTCCCTTGGAAGTGTGTTTGAATTCCAAACCTAGAAAATAATTCAATCTCCCAAGATCAGTCATTTCAAATTCTGAATTCATCTTCTCTTTGAATAGCTCAATTTCAGCTTGTGAATCTCCTGTTACCAGCAAATCATCAACATACAGGCAGATCAGCAGCAAATTATTGGGTGAGAAAACTTTCAAATATACTCCATATTCAACTGTACATTTATTGAATCCAATCTGCAGCAGAAATGCATCAATGCATTTGTTCCAGGCATGTGGGGCCTGTTTTAAGCCATATAAAGCTTTATGCAGTCTGAACACCCTATGTTCTTCTCCCTTTCTTTCTAATCCTGGTGGCTGCCTCACATAAACCTCCTCCTCTAGAGGTCCATTTAAGAAAGCTGATTTGACATCAAGCTGACTTATTTCCCAACCTTTCCAACTTGCAACAGCTATCACAAGCCTTACTGTTTCAAGCCTTGCAACTGGTGCAAAGACATCCGTGAAATCAATTCCTGGTTTCTGCAGAAAACCTTTTGCCACCAGCCGGGCCTTATGTTTTGCTATGCTTCCATCTGGTTTAAACTTGGTTTTGAACACCTATTTAACATCAATTGGATGTTTATGGTGAGGCAAGCCTACTAATTCCCAAGTCTTGTTCTTCTCTATGGACTTTAATTCTTCAAGCATGGCCTCCTTCCATTCTCTTATGTCAACAACTTGCTCCCACATTAGTGGTTCTGAATCAGCCAGGAATGCCAGATGCACAAGTTCTCCATCATCTCTAATTTCACAATCAGCCATAACTTCATGATATGTTAGTCTAGTGGAAGGAAATTTCACCCTCTGTGACCTTCTGTTGGTGTTATTTCCACTGCTGGTGCTGGTTGTGGCAGCAGCTTTGTCTTCAAGCAGACACGGGATGTGGCTTTTCTCAGCAGTTACTGCCATGGGCTCCCAATTCCACTTTGCAGCCTCATCAACAATTACATCTCTACTTATCACAATTTGCTTCTTCTCTGGATTATACAATTTGTAGGCACCAGTTGAGTGGTATCCAACCAGTATAAGGGCCTCACTTCTATCTTCAAGCTTCTTACGTTTCTCAGCTGGTATGTGCATATGGCAAACTGATCTAAAAATTATGAGGTGGTGAACAGCAGGTTTTTCTCCTATCCAAGCTTCTTCAGGGGTACAATCTGTCAAGGCTCTTATAGGACACCTATTTAGTACATAGGCAGCTGTAGAGACTGCTTCTCCCCAGAAATAGTGTGGTAGCCCCTTTCCTTTTATCATACATCTACACATGTCAAGTAGCATCCTGTTTCTCCTCTCAGCAACCCCATTGTGTTGGGGGGTGTAAGGTGTTATCACTTCATGATGTATCCCCTTTGATTCACAAAATTCCATTACTTCTTTTGAATTAAACTCACCTCCTCCATCAGTTCTGAACACTTTTAATTTCAAACCAGATTGTCTTTCTACTGATGCACAGAACTTCACAAAATTTGCAAACACCTCTTTCTTTTCTTTTAACAAATAGAGCCATATTTTCCTGGTCCATTCATCCACAAATATAAGAAAATACCTATTGCCTCCAAGTGAGAGTGTATCAAAAGGACCACACACATCCGAGTACACAATGTCAAGTGGCTGTTTTGATCTCTTTGGTGCACACTTCTTAAACTCCTTTCGCGTTTGTTTGCCAACGATGCAACCTTCACAAGTTTTATCAGGAACATGAATCAGTGGCAGTCCATTTACTAACTTCTTGCCGCTTAATTGACCCAAACTCTTGAAGTTTAGGTGCCCGAATCTGTAGTGCCAAAGCCATCCTTCCTCTTAAACATTCACTGATGCTAGACACTGGATAGCTATTGCATTAAGGTTGATCTTAAAAGTTTTGTTTCGTGACAGTGGAGCTCTAAGAATCGACCTTTGTTGTCCATCATACACCTCTATGTGATTTTTCTGCATTGACATAGTATAACCCTTCTCCAATAATTGTCCAAAACTTAACAAATTATTTTTCATGTTGGGAACATACAACACATCACTCATGTTACCATCTTTTCGAGTGATCATAACTTTGCCAACTCCTTCTGCTGTTATTGTGTTGTTGTCCGTGAATCTGACACTACTTCTCACGCTTGGGTCAAGATCTATCAGTCACTCTCTCCTCCCTGTCATGTGGTTGGAACATCCCGTGTCCAAATACCAGCAGGACTCGTCTTCTCCACTGTTTGTTGTGACCATTAACAACACATGATCAGATTCACTATCACTCTCGTCTTGGGCAAGATGTGCTTCATCACCTTTCTTGTTCTTCTTGCTTGAACTGTTGTGCCAACATTCATAGGAATAATGGCCAAACTTATCACACATATAGCATTGTACCTTCCTTTTATCATATGGTTTCTTGCCTCTACCTCTACCATGTCTTCCTCCTCCTCTGGTACCATCATTTTGGCTAGTACCAGATTCATCCACTGACTGCTCAGAATACTCTCCAAATCTGCCTCCACTCCTGCCACCCCGTGATCTCGCTCTTCCTCTTCTGCCACCACATCCTCGAAAACGTTGATTATCAACCCTAGTACTGAAGGCTTGATCAGTACTTTTCTCATTGTTCTTTCTTTCAATCAGCCGCTGCTCATGAGCTTCCAAAGAATTTTGCAATTCTTCAAGACTCATCGTCGTAAGATCCTTGCATTCTTCAATGGCGACAACGATGTGATCATACTGGGGTGTAAGTGTTCAAAGGATTTTAGCCACAACCTTGCTGTTCTTCACAGGTTCATCACAGGCTCTCATGGAATTGACCAAAACTTGCAACCTTCCAAGATAGTTTGCAACTGATTCTTGATCTTTCATGCACAGTAATTCATACTGTCGTTGCAGAGACTGTAGTTTAACTGCCTTAATTTTTCCAGCATTACCATATGTTTCTTGCAAGATGTCCCATATCTCCTTGGATGTTGTGGCTTTCGAGATTTTCTGGAAAACAGTGGCAGATACACACTGGTGAAGTAACATCCGAGCTTTGCAATCCAGCCTTCGACTCTCCTTGTATGCATTCTTTGTTTCATCTGTAGCATTCTTGGTTGGTTCTTGCAGTCCTTTCTTTACGATATCATCCACCTCCTGGAAACCAAGAATGGCTTCCATCTTAACACACCAATCACCATAGCTTGTGCCATCGAACACAGGCAAGTTGCCAGAAATCACGCCTCCAGCAGCCATGAAGCTAATACACGCAGCAAGCTTCTATCACACTAAGCCACACCCTCAGATCCTCCTGGGTCAGAAGGGCTCTTGATACCACTGTTAGCAGAGAGAGATGGAGAGAAGAGTATAATGCATACACTGATAGAGAGTTGGAGAAATTAGAATGTATTTCTCATATCACTGAAAGTGGAAGATACAAAGTATTTATACAAAACAGAAACGTAACAGGAACTATTAACTGCCACACTGATTGATTTAAGTGGTTCACTACTACCGCAACGTCTTTATTTATAGTGGAACTCTCAAACCAAAAATTCACTTGTTTTATACTAGATTGAAGAAAATAGTTTGGAGATATATTCATATATTTATGGGATCCAATTTAGTTTATACATCCATTATTACCACTTTATTTCACAGGAAACTTGTTTAATGTATTTTTAATTGAATAATTATTGACCAAATCTTATCCCTTAGAAAATATTTTAAATAACATAATTTTTTTTAAACTAATAACCTATTTTATCTCTTATCATAATCATTAAAATTAAATAATTGATAAACCACATTGGAGATATTTTTCCTAGATACTATAATTTTTTAGGGTCTTACATTCTCCTACCAATACAAAATTTTCGTCATCTAAGATGAAAATTCTATATTAATCGTCTAACTTTACAAATTTTAAAAAAACTCCCTAACAAAATAAAATTGACCTACAACTCAAAAAATTTATTACTCCTTAATAGTAGGTTGAGACGAATCACATGATCTACTAACCATTGTAAAATTAACTAACATAAACTTAACAAATGGAAAACACAAAATCACACAAAATCAATATACAACATAAACACAACAACACATTCCAACTCCGAAAAATGATGCACAACTAACACATTGTAAGCTCACTCCCTACAAATCACCTAGTACTCAACGACTTTACCAAAATGTAACACTACATTTTTTTCGTTGGTTTCCTAAGTTTTATAACTAAATGAATAATCTATTTAAAAAAAATAGTTTTACAACCAAATTATCACCACTTTATTAAAATTCAAAATAAAAAGAAATCCATGTCTTACATCTCAGAATTTTATTAACTTAACAAAATTGTAAAATAAATGTGAAACAAAATTTCTAAGATTGCTCAATATCTATTGGTGTTGACCAACTCATCCTTTAGTATTATTCATCACCACTTGAGATATCATCTAAGATTGCCCAATATCTACTAGTCCAATTCATACTCACAAGAATCCTACAACCTCTCCGACCAATGAAAGAAACTCAAACTCACACAAGGTCTTACAATCTTCTGACCAACAGAATAAACTTAGACTCACAAAGTCCTATCACCTTGTCGACTAATGACACAACTCATACTCATAGAGTTCTACAACCCTGGCTATTTTAGAACAAAATATCACAATACAATATTTATATATTAACACACATGTTTTCGCAAAACTGACATTTATTAATCATGCACCAAAAATATTCATACAAATAATAAAATATAAGTTAAAATACTTTGTTGGTCCTCGTTTTTGTACCAAAGTATCAATTTGGTCCTCATATTTTTATTAGTCTCAATTAGGTTAACATTTTTGTAAATCAGTAACAATTAGGTCCTTTCTGTTAGTATGGAACTAACATCGTTAAGTAGGTGCCACATGTTAACTCCTTGTTTTATTGAATTTTTTGATTTTTTTTCAATTTTTTCAATTTTTTTTGAGTTTTTTTTTTTTTTTTTTTTTTTATTTTTATATATATATATATATATATATATATATATATATATATATATATATATATATATTTATGCCACGTGTCACGTCTGTAGTGTGCCACTTGTCAATCTAATATGGTGATATGTGTCACATTATTATATGAATCTCAATTAGGTCATCATATTTGTTAATTTAATTTGATTTCAGTCCCAAATATTTTTAAAAATTTTCAATTTCATGTGTTCCAAATTTCAACCAAATTTAATTTTTATATAGATTTTATGATGATACTTTTATTACAAGCGATATTTCTATTACATATTTTAAACAATATTAAATTTATTTAAATTTATATTTTACATTAAACTTTATTTAAATTTTATTTTAAAATTATAAATATATATATTTATAAATTTATATTCAAAATATTTGTATAACATTAAATATCAACTATTTTTTAGAGTTGGCTTAAAAATAAAAATTTTATAAATTCAAATGTAAAATTTTAAAACAATTTTATAACAAGTTAAAATAAATATATTTAAAATTTTAATATTAAATACACTTAATATTATTAAAATATTTAATAAAAATATCAATTTTAATAAAAATAATCATAACATTATATAAAAGTATAATTTGCTCTAAATTTGGAATAAATGAAATTGAAAAGTTTTAAAAAAAATTTGGACTGAAATCATATCAAATTTACAAATATGAGGACCAAATTGAGATTCATACAATAATTTGACATGTGTCACCATATTAGATTGACATGTGGCACACTATAGACATGATATGTGGCATAAATATCTTTTAAAAAAATATAAAAAAAATTCAAAAAAATTCAAAAAATTTAAAAAAACGTGGAGCTAACACGTGACACCTACTTAACGGTGTTAGTTCCATACTAATGGATATAACCTAATTGTTACTGATTTGCAAAAATGTAAACTTAATTGAGACTAATAAAAATATAAGAACTAAATTGAGATTTTAGTATAAAAACAAGCACCAACAAAATATTTTTATCGCAAAATATATCTAAAGTTTTCGTTTATTGTCACGAGTATAGAAGGAACAAGTTATAATAACCCCACAAAACCTACCACCCAATTAAAATCATCATCTTTCCCAATTTTTAAACATATACATTTAAATTGTAAGTACCCCAAATTAGTCATCAAAAACCTCAAAATCTCAACAGATTACACAAAACTTAAACACCATGAAACAATAAAATCAACACTATCAAACTACAAATCAAAATAACTTATCCTATTTCACATAAAGAACCATACTCCACCCACACCTTTACTCAAAACTCTTGAAAATCAAACCAACAACTAGTATTAATAGAGTAATTAAAAAAAAAATTCACTCATCAAGTTTATTGGCCCTTAACTCAAATTTTTAGGAAAAACAAATATTGTTTATTAATTTTTTTTTTTCACTTTTTCTTTTCAATCTTTGTACTTTTTTTTTGATTCAATTATGAAAATATATTTTTAACCCTTGTTTCATGGAAAAATCGTACATTTAAAATTTCTGCAAATTACAAACAGCCAATAGGCACGTAACTTCTAGTAGTAAAAGTTATTTGAAATGAAATCATTATAAATGCTATAATAGAATTCAAAGAGAAATAAATTTTTTAATCGATACAAAATTAAAAAAAAAAGACATAACATCTAAAAACATTTATGATATAATTTTTTGTAAATAATTTATTTTATATTATATAATATAATTTCTAATTTAAATATTTAATTATTTTTTGAAGAAATATTAAATGATAAACAGTTTAAAATTGATAAAAAAAAGAAAAAAAGAGATAAGCCTGCGTGACAGGATTTATCCCCTGCACCTATCCCAAAGAAGCCCACACATCTCTAACCAATCAAAAACATCAAAACTACACTGCATTGTAAACGAAAGTTAAAGGCAAAATAGTAGATTAGAAATATGCAGTTATTGCAAGGTTCCCGAGAAATACCGACATCGATAAATCCGAATCTGAGAGGGAGAAAACGCACAGTAAAAAAGAAACGAGAGTTATATGGAGAGTAAAAGGGTAAATGAATTTGTAAGAAAATAATCTTCTATTATTTTATAATCTATGATAAAATTTATTTATACGGATGTAAAATTAATTCAAACTTTTTAATAAAAAAATAAAAATAAAATCCAAAATTATTCTGATTACAACCATAAAACTAATTTAAATCTTTCTAACATAAAAGAAAATAACACATATTAATAAGAATCCAAATAGAAAGCATCCTTAATTTTGGGAGAGAAAAAGTTATTTAAACCATTTTCTAATTTAGCTTTCATATAAGAAATTTATCTATTTATTGGATAACACCCATCATTAGAATGCATAATTTATGAGTTCACATTAATACCTTTATGCATATCTAGTTAGATAGATAGATATACAAAAATAGAAATAGATAGATAAATGGAGTTGTTTCAAATTTAGTGATGGTGCGGTACAGATACAGAGGATGTAGGTTCAGATTATAGACAAGACATACATAGAATTTAGGTTGTTGCAACAACAGTTCTCTTTTCTTTCACTGTCTCAGAGACCAAGCTAGGTCAAAGTTGGGTGTCTCCAGAAATTCTGGGTTTAATAATTTTTTAGGAAAAAGTCAATTAACATATGATGTGTGTTGCCACTTGGGATGCATCTGAGATTGAAAACGATGTGCATCACTAAACTATCATTGAGGAATTGATTAACTTTTAATGAGTTCGTTATTATGCACTTAAACTATCTTTTTTTGAAAGATGCTGCAAGTTTTACCCGATAATTAAAGCTAGATTGACCAAATCATAGCCATAAGCACACGCGTGCCTTTGACATGTTAATTGCAATTATGCATCAAATAGTATGATCTTGCTTATCATGTGCTTACCACACTGTAAAGGAATTAAAAGATTTTTCTTTATCTAAAATCATATAAGGGTGTATTGAAAACTTTTTTAAAATATAATCGCAACAGAAAAATATATATGGTAACCAATTAATGATTAAAATTATTATAATAACTAATTTAGATACCAATTTATAAAACTCAAAATTATTGGTTATTAAAATAGTTACTATTTTTATAAATAAAAAGTTATAATTGGTTTATAAATTGGTTTCTAAAATTAGTTATCAAGATTTTGGTTACCAAAAGAATTAGTTTCTAAATTAGTTCCTTGATCACTCAATATTTAAGCATTTTCTTTTAAGTTTATGTCATTAAGATTTTGCTAGATGGTGAGCTTGCAAACCTCTACTGGTATCATGGTGATAATGTCGTATGTAAAGTTGAATGGGGATTCTCCTATAGGACAATTGGTATGGGCTTTGTTGAGAGAAGGATGTATGATGACATTATTCAAACTTTGAACAACACTTGGTATATCCTGAAGTTGAAGTAAGACCATATATCCATTAAAGGCATAGATATGAATGATTATAGGTGCCATGTTAAGGGTGGAGTGATGTTGATCAAGAGAAGAATTGGTTTGTTGTTATGCAAGGAGTCGGGGAAGGAAATTATGTTTCCTTTAGGGGTCGTTTGTAGTAATGTTTAAGACTAGAACTATCAATTTGTTTGAAATATTATCTGATACTCGTGTCGAATGATGGAATTGTTTGAGAGGTTAGTGAAAGTGAAATCAGATGTTGTGTTTGATAAAGTCTCAATGATCTAAAGGAATTATGAGGAGATACTAAGGAAGGCATGTGAATAGTTGGAGAGAGTCTAGAAAAATATGGACTTCTCCTTGAAAGATTTCTTCGATAGACTTATGATATCTTTAGATAAGGCACTGAAACATCTAATTCACCAGTGTAATAAGGGCTTTTGGTCTCGGTTATTTTTGTCATTCTGCCTCGATTTTAGAACCGAGGCATATTGGGGTGAGGCCAAAAGGGAGTGTGCCAAAAGGGGGTGCCTTTTGGCCTCGGTTATCACCCGAGGCCGTAAAAACACTTTTCTGCCTCAGTTGCAGAGGGACCGGAGCCATAGGTTCAACAATATTTTTTTTAATTAAAAATTTCGCAAAGCCTTTGGCCTCGGTTATGGTAAGAACCGAGGCCATATAATTGAGATTGATTTGCTTTAGAAGAATGTCCACGCTTTAACCCCGTCAGTACCCATAAGCAACCATCCATCATCAACAAACCCATTCTCTTCAGATTCACCCACTTTCCAGTTCAGAAGCCTCCATTTTATACGAATATTAGACCCAAATTCTAAGCCTTTGTTATTGTATTTCTTTTTTATCAAACTCAAGAGAGGATTTGGAAGATTCTCTTCTCCACGAGCCACCAAATTCACTAAGGTAGTATTAATGTTCTCACATCCTGAACAGCAAAACCAATTCCCTTCTGGTAATTCCTGGAAGAAAACAACACTAGTTAACAAGAATATGAAAAACTGGACCAGGGAGAACCTTCGTGGCTACCTTCACGCTCAACGCACTCGCTGTGGAAGCTGTGTTCGCATCAAGGGAGAACCTTCAGCTTCGCGCCGTCGACAAATGCACCGGAGGCAGATGCAGCACTCCGACTCCTCCGCCGCCGCGCGCTGGTGCAGGATGATCGGTAGGCGCTTGATCGCGTCGGCGTCGAGGCCGTCCTGAGAAGGAAGCATCGGCCTCGCCTGGTGCGGTGGGACGGCGTCGAAGAGGAGGCCGTGGTGGCGGTAGATCTGTCGAGCGAAGATGAAGAGCGCGGTGAAGAGGAAGACGATCGAGAAAATGACGGTGATGAAGAAGAGCTTGTCACGACAGTCACGACCTTGCAAGCTTCCCGGTCCGCCAGAGCCACCGACGACGGCTTGCGGAGACGGTGGCCGGAGCAGCGTAGTGGCAGCACAGCGTGGTTGCAGAGCTTCGCGTGGTGGTGGTGGGTGGCTGGAGCAGCAAGTTGTAGAGAGAGAGAGAGAGGAGAAATGCACCACGGGGAAGAAAATGGGGTTCGCGAATTTTTAACCCTAATTAAACTATATGGCCTCGGTTCAATTAATAATCGAGGCATATAGCCCTATTTGGCCCCGGTTCAATGACACCCGAGGCCAAAGATGTAATGGTGAGTGGCATTTTTGAAATATCCAGCCACATTTTTGGCTTCGGGTCTTTGGAACCGAAGTATATAACCCTCTTTTGGCACCGATTTTTTTGAACCGAAGCATATAACCCTCTTTTGCTTCGGGTTATCGCTGAATCGAGACATAAAAGTTGTCTGAAATTGCAAAAATGCCACCGTGCCATTATATGCTTCGGTTCCTGACCAACCGAGGCATATAAGGCGAGGTAAAAAGCAAAATCTGCACTAGTGATTGTACCATAATAATCATCTAACCCTTAAAACTTTGTTCAAAAGTCTCAAAGGTAGTGAAAATAATCTAAAAGATATGGGATTAATAATATTCTTTCCTATATGCTAGTCACAACAAAAAAGTTTAGTCATTTGATCTAGCTATTTTTCTTATGAGCAATCACTTATCCTAAGGATGATAAGTGAATTGTGTGACTATACATGAATAAAGTCTCTATAGAAGCCACTTAATGGAAAGGAGCATTGTTTGATGCAAGTGGATCTTCAAAGAAAAATAATCTTTGAAGCGTTGAATGTAGGTTATCTAGTGAGGCTATTGGAAGTCCCACATTAGCTAAGGATAAGGTGATTTCATAGTATATAAGTGAGTGCAAACCTCACTTTACAAGCCGATTTTGTAAGGTTGAGTTAAGTTTAAAGTCCATTTCTAATGGATCCCATTCCTCTAATATCAAAGATTTTTTCATATGTTTCTCAACAGGAGAGACAAATGAATGGATATTCTCTTCAGAGTAATTAAAGGGTTAACAACACTAACTCAGTTAATTCCATTGTTTCTCACACTCATGTCCATCAAATAGGCTTTGTAAATATTTACATTGGACAAGGACCGAGGTTGAGTGGTAAGGAACAAGGTAATATGCATTCTGTTAATAATTTTAAACAACATAAAAATAGAGTTTCTTGGATTATTAACTTTATACCAATAGATCATGTTTTATGTTCCTTAAATAATTTTGTAAATTACAGTTCTATTATACCTATTATTATTAAATTGCCTAATGGAAAACATGTAAAGGCCACTCACAAAGGAACCATGAAATTTTCTCGAAACTTGGTCTTGAAAGATGTTCTATATATTCCTGATTTTGATTACAATTTGAATTCCATTTCTAAACTTGCTTTAAGTCACAATCTTGAGCTTATTTTTGTTTCAAATTCTTGTATTATTCAAGATTTAAAGACCAAAGAGAGGATTTGTATAGTTGATGTTAGAAGTGGATTGTATGCTTTGTGTTTGGAAATTGATATTTATTGTTGCGTAAATACCATACATGATTTCTCCACTACACTTGACATGTGGTATTTGAGAATGAGGAATCTTTTAGCTAAAAGACTTGAAATAATGAAAAAGCATTATCCTTGAATCAATAACAAGTGTTTTATTTTCAATACTTGTCACTTAGCTAAACAGAGAAAATTTCCTAATTAGTAGTAAAACTCGTATTGCTTATAGTTTTGATATGCTTCATATTGATATATGGGGTCCCTGTTCCCCTATTTCTATGAATGGAGATAGATATTTTCTTACCATTGTTGATGACCACACTTGTTTTACTTGGCTTTTTCTTATGCATACTAACTTTGAAGCTAGGAAGATTTTTATTGATTTTGTTCAATATGTTGCTACTCAATTCCAGAAAAAACATAAAATGCATAAGAATTGACAATGGTCTAGAATTTAATATGGATAATTTTTATGATTCACACGACATCATTCATCAAACTACATGCATTGAAACATTTGAACAAAATGCCATTGTTGAAAGAAAACATCAATATATCTTAAACGTTGCTAGATCTTTATTATATCAAGCTGATCTTGGTAAGCAATTTTGGTGTTATGTTGTGAAACATGTTATTTTTCTGATAAATAGAATTCCTACACCTTATCTTGATAATATTTCACCTTATGAAAAACTTTATGGAAAATTAAGCAATATTGATAATATAAAAGTGTTTGCATGTCTTTGTTATATAAGTACCATTAATGCTAAAAGGAATAAATTGGACCTGAGAGGTAACCCAACCATATTTTTAGGTTTTGAAAGGAATACTAAAGGTTTTCTAGTGCTTAATTTGACTAATCATAATAGAAGTATCTTGGAATGTGATTTTTTATGAAAATTATTTTCCTTATAAAGAACATCAAGATGAACAGACTAAACATCCCAATCACGCTATGTTTGCCAATTTTGAAAATATTCTCGTTGATGATGATCCTATTTTTCATGTTTATGATACTACTCAAAGTAACAATACATAAACAAATTGTGGTAGAAATGTTCAGAACGATGCTACTAATGCTTAATATGATATTAACACAAATGGTGTTCAGGAGACTAATGATGAGCCTACGCATAACAATACATGTGGCATTTGTGCAAGGCAGCCTCCAACTTATCTCAAGGATTACCATGTCACTATTAATTTCGTAAAAATTAGAAAAGCTTTGAGCAGTAAGTACCCTATCTATACTTTTATGAATTACGGTAGGTTATCTCCTAGTTTCAAACATGTTATGCTTGCTATTGAAAATGTTAAAAGACCAAACTCTTATGGAGAAGCTTGTAAATACTCTCATTGGAGAAAAGCTCTGGATGACGAGATAAGTGCTTTGAAAATAAAAAACCTAGACCCTTAGTAATTTTCTTAGTAATAAAATTGTTACAGGATGTAGATGGATATATAAAATTAAACGTAAAGTTGATGTATAAGGCTATACTTGTTGTAAAAGAATATACTCAATTAGAAGGTTTAGATATTTTTTATACTTTCTCTCTTATAGCTAAACTAACAATTGTGAGATTATTACTTTTTGTTGCCTCTATAAATAATTGGTACCTATAGCAATTAGATGTTAACAATATTTTCTTACATGGTAAGTTGTATGCGGATGTATACATGCAAATACCTCCAAGTGTGCACAATAGTTATTCTGGACAAGTTTGCAGGCTGAATAAATTTTGTATGGGCTTAGACAAGCCAATGGACAATGGTATGGAAAACTATATGCTTTTCTTATTTCACATGGGTATAATCTGTCTGCAGTTGGTCATTCTTTGTTTCTGAAAAATAATTATCATCGTAGGACTATTGTTTTAGTGTATGTGGATGACATCATATTAGTTGAAAAAAATATAACTGAGCTTGAATACATAATTGAAATTCTTGATAAAAGTTTTAAAATAAAATATCTTGGAGATTTAACTTATTTTCTTGGCCTTGAGGTAGTTACAAATAAAACTGAAATACATTTTGTGTGAAAGAAAATATGTGTTACGCCTTCTTGAGGATGGAAGAGTGATGGAATGTGCTTCTACCACTAGTCCTATGAACCATAAGGTCTCTACTAGTTTAGGAGTAGCTATGCTCGAACCTTCTTCTTATAAAAGGCTTATAGGAAGACTCATTTACTTGACCAACACCAGACCAGATATCACTCAAATTGTTCATCACTTGAATAAGTTTGTTTGTACTCTAACCACCTTACGTCATTAAGCTGCATTGAGAATTCTATGCTACCTTAAGCAAACTTCAGGAAAAAGAATATTTCTTGCTGGCAATAGTGAAATCCAACTTAAAGGGTATCACTAGTGCAATTTTGCCATTTTAACTCGTGTTATAAGCCTCGATTATCACTTAACCGAAGCATAAAATGGGACGGTGACATTTTTGCAATTTTTTCCAACTTTTATGCCTCGGTTCTAACATATATCCGAAGCAAAAAATGCCTTTCTGCTTCGGTTCTCAAAAAACCGGTGCCAAAAGGTTTTATATGCCTCAGTTTTGAAGACCTGGAGCCTAAAAGTTGGTTAATATTTCAAAAATGCCACTAGGTAGTGATCTTTGGCATTAGGTGGAATTGTACCCGTGCCAAAAGTGGTGTTCGGGTTTTTCGTGCATGAAGAACATGGAGGTTCCATGGTAGTGGTGTGATTCATGAATTGCTTTTACAATGAAGGAGAAGATTGCAGTGGCTGCGCATCTTTGGTAGTGAGTTTCAGATGTGGCGGTGGCTGACGAAGTTATGGTAGAACCATGGTGGCTGCCTCGAGTTTCTAGTGGAGAAGATGGAAGGTTGAAAATGTAGAAAGGTACATATGGCCTTGGTTCTCAGTAGAACTGAGGAAGAATATGGAGTTTCTGCTTCGGTTGAGACCCGAGACAAAAAATTGACATTTTTTTATCTCGTCATAATATGCCTTAGTTCTAGAATCAGGGCAAAATCACAAAAATAAATGTTGCCAAAAGCCTTTCCTACACTGGTATATAATGATTCTGATTAGGCAAGATGTACAAACACTAGAAAGTTTTTCATGAGATACATCATATACCTTGGAAACTCTCATATTTCTTGGAGTTCCAAGAAGCAACTGTCTGTCTCAAGAAGTTTGTCCGAAGATGAGTACAGAGCATTAGCAACTACTACTTGCGAAATACAATGGTTAACCTTTCTGTTGGATGATTTGAAAGTCATCTACAAAAGACATGCTTTACTCTATTGTGATAATCAATCTGCAATCCAGATGACATCTAACCAAGTTATGCATGAAAGGACCAAGCATGGTGAAATTGACTACCACATTGTTAGAGAAAATATTAGTGTTGGGCATCTTAAACTTCTTGATGTTGCTTCCAACTTGCAACTTGTAGATATTCTTACAAAAATTTTATCTGCAACTATGTTCTAGAATATTTGTTCCAAAAGTTAGGAATGTTTAATTTGTACTTTGAGCTTGAGAAGGGTTGTTAGCTTTTATGTTTTATATTTTATGTTTTTAGTTTTTATTTTTATATATAAGTGGGTCCTTAGGTTTTATTATGTACTGTACACCTTTACCCTTTTCCTCGAAGACATTTTATAATACATGTTTTCTCCTTTGCGTTGTTGGGTTGCTTTCATCTCAGTTTTTTATTTTTATCTTTGTTTGCTTCCATGGCACCACGATTTCATTGTGATTAGTAGATTCTAATTTTGATACGGTATTAAAGCCATGAGTTAGAGCCTATCCTAGCGAGAATTCTTGTTTGTTCGACCTATTGTGTCACCCACTATCGAAATATTTATTGATTGTTAGGCATATTATTCCACCTGTTATTAGACCACCCATTAATGTCTAGTCCCACGGTTGAGATGTATATACCTCGACGTGAGGAGGTATGTTGAAAGTCTCGCATTGACTAAGAATGAAGTGATTTCATAATACATAAGTGGATACAAACTTCGCCTTAAAGTTCACATAAACGCTTATATCATTGTCTAAAGGTAAATCGTATAGTGAATGTCTATGCCATAGTCTAGTCTGATGGTAGGTTCTCTAAAGAACTAATGTCTAAAGGTGAAATATCTAAATAAATCACTCTCTTTCTCAATCATAATAAAAAAAAAAATATTTTAATACAATCATTTAAAAAATTAATATATTTGTTATTATTATTTATTACCATTATTATTATTCGTGAAATAACATTAGTCGAACGAATATAAGAAAGTGATTCTTGCATTTTATTGAAACTAGAAAGTCATTAAAAAAAATAAAGTTAACTCTTATGGTCAATAAATTCCTGTCTATACAAAAAAATAAAAAAAAATTATGTTAGTGGGTTTAGACATATGGTTGAATTTTCTCGGTTCATTTTGTCATTGATAGACACAATTTTATGTGATAAGATAATCCTCTTCAAACCAATGTGATCATTCTCCCATTAATAGTATTTTGTCAGTTTGGGCAAAACGAAAAACCCAACCACCAGTCTTGATGAACTATTACATTTCATTTTGAACTTTTTCACATGTTTTATGTTTTTATACAGTTTTCAGTCACGGGCCTCTCTGCTTTAGGCCTCATTTACTGCAATCTTGTGCAAACTAATGTATAACTCTATCATCAAGCTAGGGCAACCAAGAAATTTTCTTTTTAATTTTATTCTATCTTCTTTTGTTGTCTGGGCTCTGGTGCACTATATAAAGAAGTTTCTCAAATAGTTCAAAAATTGAGCAACATATGTAATGATGAAACTCAAAAATTTATTTTCAGGTTTTGGTTTTGTGGTAGTATCATTCTTTCATGTGGGTTAGATTTAAATAAATATATGAAGCGAGTAACAATTATTTTTACTATAAATACCTAGTTGTTGATTGTGCAATAAGGTGGAATGTCAATGTTTTCAACCTTCTCCATCATCAATAATGAAGTTATTGATCTAGAGAACACCAATACACATAATTGGTATGTACAAAAGTCAACAGAGATGAGCATAGGTAGAATATTGTAATAAAATGGCATAATTTTGTGAAGATACTGGGTTCCTAACAGTGGACCCAGATGGCTTTTGTAAAATTGTCATTTAGTGGCCAATATTTGGACCGTGATAGTTAGGAAACAATGGTGATAAATCATATTATTTACATTGACCTAAAATTGGTCTCTCATTCACACCTATCGTTTCACATTATTAAACTACATTATTCTTGCTTAACGAATTATAATACAGTATATATCTTAATTTTAACCTTTACCAATTATTTTTAAAGCATTATGAATTATAATAAACTTAATTTTAGATCTAATTTTTTTTATTATCAATTATTTTTCACAGAAAAAAATCTTAAGAATAACCAAATTAAAAATAATATATATAAATATAATAAAATTTAGGAATAACAACGTGAACGGGTCATGTAGGCCGGCCCGCAAGCTTATAACAAAAGGTGCGGGGCGAGTTGAGTATTTTAGCTCGCTGGTTCGTTGAGGTCTGTCCAACATAACACGCAACCCACATGGACAACCAACGGGCTAGCCCGCATTTGGTTCGTATAGTTTTCATTGACTAATTAAATTCTTAAAATTCAACTGCACGAGCACAACACATTTGTGTGTTTCTTCTAAACAACTTGCTAATTTATGTTTCTTCTTTAATCCATCCAAAGTAGCCCGTTTATTCGCATCCGGTCCATTTAAAATTAGCTCATCATTCGTGTTTTTTTTTCTTGTTTATGCCTAGTTCAAAATCACTTCTATTTTCAATATGTTTGTACTTAAAAGTTATAAAATATAAAGTTATGAATATTACTTATTTTAAGAATGGACCTATGAAAATTATTATTTCTACTAATTTAATTAAATAAAGATACAATTATTAAAAACTTTATGTGAGCCGTGGGCCAAACATTAAGTCAGGCGAGCTAGAGAAATTAGCTTTCATTTTTTATGCGGTTCAGCTAGCCTGACTTACTTTTTGAAAGCCAAATGTGGGGTGGGCTAAAATGGGATGGGTCGACTCCCATTGTCATCGCTAATAAAATAAAGGGTTAAGTACGTTCTTGGTCCCTTAACTTTCAGTGCAAATTGGAATTAGTCCATCTTCAAAACTTTGACCTAATTTATTCCCCTAACTTTAGAAATGTGTAGATTTAATCATTTTAATAAAATTTTGTAAAGTTTATTCGACCTTTCAAATACGATTCATGATAGCATTTGAGTTATTTACAAGGTTTGACACTTTCACTTTAATTTTAGTTGAGAAACCCATTTGAAATGTAAAATAAACTTAATAAAATTTGATAAAAGAACTAAATCCATGCATTTCTAAAGATGAATGACTAAATTGATCTAAAATTTTGAAGATTGACTAATTTTAATTTTTACTAAAGTTAAGGGACAAAAAATAACCCTAAAATTAAGGATTAGGTATTGGTTAATTTTATGTTATTAATATAGTACTTTACAAAACATTTACAAAAGATGTTATTTTATCATATTTATTAATATAATATATAATTAATTTTTGAGAATATTACTATATATCATACTAATTCAATGTAATTTATTTATTCTACCTAAGAAATCTAATAAAAATATATGTATATTAATTAAACATATTATTTTTAAATGAATATATTCATAATGAAAAATATAATACCAAATAAAATATTCATTTCTATTATCTTTCCTAAAATAAAAAAGGCACATTGAACATACATACTTAAATATTCATATATTTACATTCATGTACAACTAAAATTACTCATACACGGCTTATAAAATAAAACATAACATATGTTTATAACAATAAAAAAATAAGAATAAAGTCTTTCATAAACAACCCAATAAAATATGTGTGAGGAGGGCCTCTAGTCAAAAATATGTACTACAATATACTCTACACTCTACGATCAAAAGATATTCATTATTATCTAAACAAGAGGAACGTTAACTAATATTTTTAGGACACTCTTTAAGATATAACTAATGAATATTGAAATTTATAAAAGTTTATAAGTAATTATAATATTAAATGAATCATAATGTAATTATTAGTGCACTTTAATTTTATTTAAAAGATAAAAATATACACAAGTATTATACATTTGTAATTAGTAATTTATTTGATAAAAAAAAGTTAAAAAATAATTTAACTATATTTTAATGTTGCTAAAAGTTAAAATATAAATAAACATAAAAAATTGATAGAAAATAAAATATTGTTTGTTTTTTTAATAGAGACAATATTATGTTAATTAATTTTTATTAAAAAAACAATATTTTATTTTTTGTTAATTTAATTTTTTTATGTTTAATTATATTTTAATATCTAGTAATATTAAAATATAGTTTTTTTTTTGTGTAGCAATTAAATTATCAATTATAGATAGTATAATATTTATGGACATTTTTATCTTCTAAATTAAGTAAAAGTGTACTAATAATTATTAAGATCAGAATTCATTTAATATTTAAATTATTTATGAATTTTTACAAAATTCAATGTTCATCAGTTATACCTTAAGGGCACCAATTAACATGACCTCGAAACAAGCCTAAAATGGTACACTAATATACATTTAATTATAAAATCTCAAAGATCTTACATAGTATTACATAGATAAATTAATTAATTACGCTTATCCTCGACCAAAAACATCAAACAACCCTTTAAACATTTACAACATTTGATGATTTCCAAAAAGTTTGTATTAAATTTGAACATTTATGACTAAGATATATCATTTTTATCATGGTTTACTTGCTTATCGAATTATCATATAGTTATAATCTAAACTTGTAATTAACATAGGTTAGTATAGCTTCTCAGGCATCTTTATCGAATTTTGGTGATATCAAATAATTGACAAAAAAATAGGAGTGATAAAATGGGCTGGTCCGTCAACTTGTGTTAAAAGGGACAGATATGATTGAAGATTTCAACCCATAAGCTCGTTATAGTCTGTCCTGTCCAGCCTATCAATTTAACAGGCTAAAATACGGGTCAACCCATCATGGTCCATTGGCCCGATTTTAAAAGATAAAATAAATTAAAAATAATTAAAAAAATTATTTTTTATATTATATTTTTTAAATGTTCAAGTATATAATAATATTGTAATTTAAATAATTAGTACCTATAAATTAAATTTTAATTATTAGTTATAATTGAGTAATTTAACATGTAAATGTAATAATTATTTTCATTTGTCTAATTAAAAACATTAACTAATTAATTAAAAGTAAAAAAAGTATTTTATTTGATTAAATATGCTTTTAATATTAATTTATATGTATATATAAACAAATTTTAAAAATAAAAAATTTTAAAAAAATTATATAAGGAAAATTATGATTATTGGCCCGTTTTTATTTGACGGACTAGACCCGATCTGCTTTTGATAGGCCACAAATAGGTCGGACAAAAATAGGTCAGACTGATTCATTTTACCACCCTACAAAAAGCACCATTAATTTTTAACGTTATCATTAAAATTAAAATATCTCATCAACATGTCACATATCTTACTAATTACATTACAGAACAAGGATATATTAGTCTCCTAATAACCACCTCTAAAATATTACACACTGTACATGTTACTTGTATACTAACCTTACATATATTTTCATCAATATCATGCAATCACACTTTTGCATTAGTAATGATATTGTCAATGTTATCTTGTGCTAAAATGTCTTTTGATCTCATGTAGAATAAAGCCTTAAGAAGATCTATATCTCGCAGAAAATTCAACTCAACAAATGGGCTCCATCATGTCAAATGATATGTATAGATGAGGTCTTCTAGATTATACGTATAAGATGATATTAGTAGACGATAACATCTGACAATATCATTAGAAGAGTTCATCATATGATTTTTTAGACGATTCTGGAAAAATATTAGGTAGATGAGTCTAGCGAAATGCATTAGACAAATCCAACAATGTCCTAACTAGATGACTTTAACCACACACTACCTAGACGACTTGTCCTTTATCATTTTTTCTTTTCTGTCTTCAAGAATACTTTATTTTCTTTATTAAGTTTGCAATTTTAGGTTCTTCTCGACCATTATAAATTCTCTAATTCAATCATGATTGAACCATCTTATGGGGCCATTTGTCATGAGATAATTCATCCCTATATCATTTATAGACAATTTATGAGCTTGATTTCACTTAAGAAAAAAAAACACATTAAAACGCTTAAGGAACATATATGCAATTATTTAACATCATTAAAACTCAATTCATAAATGATTTATCATATCGCTTAGGCAAATTTCAACATAATAGACTCTCTAGTTAGACTCTTCTAATTAGACCTAGTACAAATTATCTACCTAGAACAACTATCTTTTAGCAAGGCTTAAATGGTTGATTTTGGCACATAACTTATTTTAAAGATCATATTATCTCAATTAGAAAAATTTCAGTTAAAACAATATATTTAAATTCAATTAAAGTTCAAGAAAGCTTAGATTAAGTGTTCTAAAAGTACTTAAAAACACAATCATCAATTATATAACATTTTTGTGTTGGAAATGTTATATAACACGATGTTGTTCATTTATTAGGTTGTCTCTAGTTTGTCTATCTCTTTAAATCTTGAGTCATTAGCTCATCTACTTCTTCTATAATTTCCAATTTTCCTTCTATTCTAATTCTTAAGCATATGTTGTAAAGGAAGATAGCAAACTTTCTATCATACCTTCATAGAGTTGCTTCCAATACAAGTTTTTCTTAATAGTTTGAATTGATTGATTTACATAATGTGAGTTTTAGAAGGAGGTACACTTAAAGCTCCAACAACTTTACTAGGAGTCACAAAGTGTCAATAGATACTATAAGGCCATGAAATTACCATGTTCAAAACCAACTTGAATGATGAGACTCTTGATGAAACAATTCTAAGTTGTTTTGACACATACATAAGTGTGTGTGTGTCTACACACACAAGATGTAATAGAGTTACATGAATTCTTTGTAAAGTTTTCTTCACCTAATCGAAGAAGAATCTTTCGAGGATATTCATAATGGTACCAAAATAAAATCCAACATCATCAAAGTCCTTTTAAGTTCTCTAAAAAGACCTCTTCTAATTTTTCACAAAGATCTACTCTTTAACACTTTCTTTTTCTGAAAAGACAAATTTAATTAGATATTTTAAATGTTAGGAGTATGAACATATTATCTTCAACTATCCTAATATAATAAATATTGTCTTTAGGAAAGGAGAATTAGTTGATAATGAACATTCTTCTTCCTCTTCATCTTAATTATTCACCTTCCTCTAAATATGATGACTATGTTTTCTCATGAGAAGGAAACTTATTAATACTTAGACACATGTTGCACAAATCCAAAAGAACTTTAACGCAACTTAATGAAAATAAATCTGTTTTCACACAATGTGTCCAACCAATAACATGTTTTATTCTCTCAAAGAGAAAACTGCGTTAATGAGACAGTTAAAAATTGGTTGAGAAACTTGCTTTAATTGTTATTCTTCCTATTAAACCATAAGAAAAAAATTTACATTGTTATTATTTTTAGCTACTAGTAATTCTTTTTCTTTCATAATAAGATACATAATCATTTTAAATATATTTTGTCAACCACCTTTGATCGGGATGATTTTAAGTCTTAGAACTTCCAACTTTAATAATATTTGTTTAAGTTAGACCAGCTATAAACTTATCTGATAGTTTGATTCTCGACCCAAATAAGTTTTCTGGTACATGTTTTTAAATTCAAGAGAAAGATAAACATAATTAAAGATAAATTAATTATACATAATGTTAAATGCATTCTCAGTTATCTAACGTTTAAAATAATATAAATGATCTTCACAAATCTGGCGGCATGTGAAGTCAATGGTGGAAAATTAACCAAGTTTTCCCTTCTCACACGCAATCAAAGCCTCCAAAAACACAGGAAAAAAATGAAAGTACAACTGTGACTCTCTGATAGCTCCCATATATCGCCACCAAACATAGGAAAATGAAAATTACTAGACTTCATGAATGCATGTGACATTAATTTTACAAATAATTCATGAATAATTCTCTTTAAAAAAAACCCTCAATATGAGAAAATTCTGATAGAAAAATGTTAAAATTTCTAGTAAAATTTATTTGTGTAGTATACTCTTAACCTAACACATTCTTAATTTGACTCCTATACATTTTTTTTTTAACTTTGATCTTTGTAAAAATATATCATATAAATATTAATATAACGAGGATTAATTTAATAGGTTTCTACATATCAAAGTAATGGCAAAAAATATCAAATTTGTAATATTTTTCAGTACAAGAACTAAATTAAAAAATCATGTAGGACGTTCAATTGAAGATAGAAAGAGAACAAAAAATATAGGGTAATATAGGAAACTTAAGAAGAAGAAAAGGGTTAGTGGAAAAAGATGTAAATGAAAGAATTTAAAAAAGAAAGCATTATTGATAATTTATCAATCCAAAACCACATTGCACACACCCACTAGAGTTGCTTTGCTGGCCCATGTGGGTGTTTTTGAGTTAAATCTCTGAATCTAGTTCATGGCGGCAGAACTCTGACCCACTACCCCAATCATCACCTTTTATGATACCCCATGCTCACCAAAAGTCTCTCAGATAGGGTATGTTATGTGAAGCCACTGATGCCCCATGCCTTTAGATCCTCATGGTTCATGATTAAAGAATTGAATTTTCTGGCACAGGTGTTTCTGTCATGCTTTTAATATCAACAAATCTATCACAATTTCTGTTTCTTATCAGTAACATGTTACAACCCCATCACAAAAATTTAAATTGAATCACTATACCCAAGAATTGTTTCCTCAATAAGTAATCACATTTTCAAGTTTGAAAAAAAATGATAAAAAAAAAATAAAGGCTATAAGAAAAAGTAAATTGAACAAACACTTAATATTTCTTCATTCAGAAAATTCCTTATCTTGTCTCCTTCAACTGTGTCCACTGAAGCAGTTTAATCATTTGTCCCAGTCTCACACGCTTCATCTTCCACACCATCTTCATCTTCTTCAACAACAACGTGATCATCATCATCATCATCATCATCGTCGTCACCACCGTTTTCTTCTTCTTTTTCTTGATATTCTTCGCTAGAGTTCTTCTCCATACCCTCTTCCGAGTGAGGTGGAGGCCTCCATTGCTGCTCCGGTTGCACCATCAATGGCTCCATCATCATCATCTCGTTCGGCTTCATGTTCTGGAACACGCCAAAGGGGTTCTGGGATAAGCTCTTTTCCTTGTATATAGCATCAAGCTCGTGAAAATAAGGACATGTTTTGCTATTTTCACGCCTCTCTTTGTTGTTCTCCCTCACTTTTTTGAAGTACTTGTTGATGTTCTCCCACTTTTCCTTGCATCTCTTTGCACTCCGGCTATAACCAAGCCTCTGCATTGCGATCGATATATCTTCCCACAACGGAGCTTTTGGTCCATTTTCTTGATACTTAGTGTCAAGACTCGTCCTCAACCTTATCAAAGCGTGAACTTCAGCCTTTGGCCATCTAGAAGAAGAAGAACTCGCGGGAGAAGTAGTGACAGTAATGGTGCTAGTACTTGTAGCACTGTGGTGACCATTATTCAATTTCTTGATCTCAAAATTATTGTTCAGTGTTGGAGGCTGTGATTGTAGCGTCGTTGTTTGATTTTGTTGTTCTGGTGGCTGTGCTTGAACATGTTGTGTGGTGTTTTGCTGGCCATACATCTTCTGCAATAATGCAATAACTGCAGCATCTTTGGCTGCTGCTGTTGATCTTTCCTGAACAAGAATCTCATGTTCCCTGTTCATCCTTGCCATTTCTTGCATCCTCCAATTGTCTTGTTGTGCCACTCTTTCCCTCTCTCGTTTGTCCATGGCTTCCAAGAACTTCATCTGCATTTCCTCTTGTTTCAAGAGGACCTTCCTAGTGAGCCTCCTGAAGTAGTCCTTCCACTTTCTCTTCCTCCGGTACCTCTCTTCCAAGTCTTCATCAGAAGCTGTGGAAGAAGAGGTGGAGGTGGTGGTGGTGGTGGTGGTTGAGAAAGGGGTGTTCATGTTTGGCAAAGAATATGTGACATTGTCGTTGTTGGTATTGTTGGTGTTGGTGGCGGTGGTTTGTGGTGGTGATGTGTCTCTACGGTTGGTTGTGGATACTGTGGTGGTGTCGGTATTGGGTTGTGGTGAAGGAGAAATGTGTGTAGGGTTTGTGGAAGGAAAAGGTGTGACATAAGAGATAACGTTGTTGTTACCATGATCACTTTGTCTAGCTGGCAACGTTAGTGTGTTTGTTGTTGCCAAAGTAGGTTGTGGTTTTGATGGGTAAGAGATCGTGAACTGGTGATTCTCAAGGGCTTGTAATTGATCAAAGAATTTATAGGTTTTTCCATGTGATTTCCCACTTTTGTTCTCTTTCGTTCTCTTGTTGTACTTGTACACGTTCTCAAACTTTTCCTTGCACTTCTTTGCACTTCGATGATATCCAAGCCCTGCCAGTTTTCTGCGCGCATTCATTTATGCATAAAATTAGAGACAGATGTGTAGAAAGAGAAAGAAAAATCAAAATTCAACATTATCCAATACAAAAATAAAAATACTTGTGAGATAAATAAAATCATATATAAATAAAAAAATAACGAACTAATGCTTTCAAATAAACAAGGTAGAATCTCAGACAACGAAATGTACTTGCCTCGATGTACTAAACTAACAACAGAAGAGATGGTTTAATATTTCCTAAAGAATCTAACAAATAAGACAAAAGAAACTAAACAAAGATTGAAACGATGAACCTAATTGAATGAAGAGTGGCCTTAAAGGTAGAGAAAGTCACAGGATGATTCATTTCAAACACGGATCCATTTTTTACACATGTCTTTATCTTTAAACAAAAACTGAAACTTAGATATGAAAAACTGAGGTAAATTATGCAGACCAAGTTCATATAGAGAGAGTATTTACTATCTCACTGATACTGAGATACAATTTGGTGCATGAAATAAAATAAAAACAAAGTTTTGGAATAAAGGGAAGTGATATTTAATTGATTGAACTACCAATTGAAAACCAATTCAGAGATCTGCATGCATGATCCGGAGGGAGATATTGAACTTTACAGTCTCTTCAGAAGCAATGAAAGAAAGAATGAAGTGACTTGAAAAAGCAAAAAATGAAAGAGATGAATAGAGAGAAAAGATGTATTGAAATTTGAGTTATATATTTATATAAATATAAAAAGTATATATTTATTATATATAGTTTTATCTACCTTGAAACTTCTTCCCATAGTGGACCTTTAAGACTTGAATCACGAAACACTGCATCCATATCCGACCTTATCTTCAAGAGAGCCAAAGTTTCTTGGCGGGGCCACCGGTTCCCTCCAAAGCTCATCTTATTACCTTCATTTCCTTCACCTGAATTTGCATCCACATCCACCCCAATCATCTCATCATCACCACCGTCGTCCTCGCCGCCGTGAGCAGCTCCTTCCGCCGCCGCCGCCACCGCCATCTCGGGCTCGCTATGGGAGGAGATCTCCAACACACTTGAGTCTCCTAGCTGCATATAGCTACACAGATATTGTGTCCCTATGCAATTACAGCTAGAGCAAAAAAAATGAATAATAGAAGACAGGGTGAATACTATATAAGGGTTTTTATGAGTATGGGATGCTTCAGGTTATTATATATATTTTTATTTTGTGGAGTTTAATTTATTTCTATTTCATAGCAGAGAAAAAAAAATGGACTTTAATTAAGGTGAAGCAACTTTCATTCCATGTGATGTACATGGGTGCTGTTTATCTTTTTAATTTTATTATGAGTTTAATTAATATACACCTGTGAAATGCTTTAAAACAGATATTTGATGAATTGTATCACTTGGTTAATATGATAAGAAAAGTAATTTGTTATTATATGTTTAATAAAATTAAATTTTCGGACAATATATATATAATATAATAAATAAATTAAACTCTTTCATTATTAGGGCATGGAATCTTCACTTTTTTTTTATTGGGTTGAAAATAAAAACGACAGAAAAGTCGCTTTGGTTCTCGTATCTGTGTGTCACACGTAAGTGCCAGGAAAGAAAAAATGAAGGTAATAAAGTATGAGATATTATATATATGATTATAGGAAAAAAAAAATATCAGAAACGTAAAAGATTTTTAATTTTTAATTTTTGGTTTTTGCGATAAATATTTTGGAAAAAGAAGATTAACAGTTGTAGTGGGAAATAGACCACAGAAGCGACGATGGAGATAATAAGTGGCCCATTGTTGTAGGTCAGCTTTTGCGTTTGGGGATTTTGGATTTCAGTGGCCGTTTTCACAAATGCCGTTATGGAATTACTAATTTGCCCCTAGGGTTGATATCAATTATCATTGCCTTCTAATAAATTCGTGGAACTCATTCTATCAAGGGAACTCATATAGTTAGACTTTTCCAATATGTGTGACCATGGAAAACATTTTTTTTTTAATCCTTCAAAATTTTATTTAACATTTTTAAATATTAACCGATTCTTCAAAAATTAGTTAAAATATATAGTAGTAAAAGTTAAGTATATGGTGAGTATGAAATGGTGTAATGTAAGCACATATATATACTTTGGATAATAAATTGGAGGAAACTAGGGTGATAATGCGACCACGTGGTGTGAGAAAGTAGAGTTTGAAGCTTGGTTATGAAAAATAATAATTTGAACCTAATTTGTTGATAATGATGAATTAATGGTTTTTTTGTTAGATATAGGTCACTATGCATAGGCAAAGTCTATTTATGAAATGGAAGTAACCGGTGACAAATTCAGTTATATTCGACCTAACATAATAAATAGAATGAATATTTTGATGGCTAACAACCTTCTAAGGCTTTATGATGACCAATTATTTGAATTTTTATTAGGGACCATTTTGCAATAGTGTGGGTAATGAAGTGACTTGCCGATGAATAACATGCTAGTACAAGTTACAAAGAGTTATTGAGTCGGTTTTTCTGTTTTATTTTTCTCGATGTAAATATCAAATAATTTTCCAATTACATGTGGAAGAGGAGAAAGTGATAAAGTTGCCTTTCGTTTTTCTTATTTTGTACTCTGAATTCAAGAATTCCATTAATTTTTAGTGACCCCACAACGTGCTTCAACGTGACGGACTTTATCAACCAATAATATTATTATTGTATATATGCCCTTTACCAGAGAAAAAGAACACAACATGGCTTTGGGATTTTATTTTAGCTGAGTTTAATTTTTCTTACTTTTTATATGATTCACATGACTTGATTTTCTTTTTCTTTTTCTTTTTTGTCTCGTTTAATTAACCTCAATAATTATCCGGGTTTATATGTGATTCATATAAAAAAGTTGGAGATTATTTTGTAGTTATCTATTCTGACAAAAAGAGAGTTACTGATTAGGGAGATATTTTTAGAGGAATGAGTTTTCAATTCATATTGAAAATATTTCGAAATTTTCAAAGATTGGTATGAGATTGTTTTCGGTTTATAAGAGCGATGGATGGTCGGCTCCTGCCAGTTCATTTACTCCCCTTTTCTATGGTCAAAATATAAACACAAATTTTGGTGTGCTTTTAATATTGTGTTTTAATTAAAATTACTTTTGCCTGTAATCGTACTTATATACTTATCATAGCACATAAATCTGAAAATGTGGATATTGACTCAATTATTGACTTTAACGAGAATTATTTGTTTTACTAGGATATAATTATAAGTATAGATAATATTACAGAATGAGAATAGTATCCCTATATTTGTAACATATTTGTTTTTGTTTTAAATTGCAAAAACATCATAATTTATTAAGTATTAATTGATATAACTATAAATATAGATATTCAAGTTCATTAGGATATTTAAGGCACTTTTTCTATCAAGACAACATAAATTACATTTTTTTTTTCTTTGTGATATTTTTTTTTTCAAATGGTGTATTGTATTTCAAGAAATTCAAATCTAAATTCATCGAATTAAATCATTTTTAAGGCACACGCTTCATCGTTTAGACTCATCTTTATTATTTTGATTTGCTTATTTTGTTCTTAAATATGACTATTTGTAAACACAAAACAATGACTATGTAAATTCTTAAATATTCACATTCCAAAGATCTACCAAGAATTGAATCTTCCATTCATGAGTAAACACAGAATTATGAATTCAATTTGTGCAAAACGAACACATAATTTAATTCAATATGTAGTTCAATTTTCAGCGAACAATCGATTACAATTTAATAACAATGTAATTTGAACATTTAGAACCATAAAACGCCAAAAATTTGTAACATAATAGAAGAAAATAATATTAAATAAAACATTAAATACTTTAATATAAACAAACAAACATAGAATAGTATACTAGATAACCTATTATAGTTATCCAAATACACAGAAGTATACGTGATAACTACGGGCATAAAACAACCCTAAGAGTAGATTGGGAACATAAACAGCAGAGTTTTTTAAAAAGATGTTAAAAACAATTTATAACCTCTAATCTAAACAACAGCCTCTCCCTCCACCTGATCAGGATCAATAAAAAGTCTCCTCATCTGCTCACTCCAAGTTATAGTGATCATAACAAAAGAAAAGACAAACAAGAAAACTGAGACAAAAAGAAAAGGGAAAGTGAATAAATTTAAATTAACAAATACTAATCAAGTCATTGTAACACAAATAACATGTAATACCAAACATAGTAGACACTCTCACTCAATTATCTGGATACATATAATGAAATCAGATTCACTAGAAACTTGCACTTGTAGTGGCCTCTACTGTTATACAAAGTCATTGCCAATAGGTTTTTCTGTTGGAAATATTTTATTATAATTTAAAAAATAATGGTTAAAATACTCCGTTGGTCCTCATTTTTGTACCAAAATCTCAATTTGGTCGTTATATTTTTATTAGTCTCAATTAGGTCCACATTTTTTTAAATTAGTAACATTATATAAAAGTAAAATTTGGTCTAAATTTGAAGTGCATGAAATTGAAAATTTTAAAAAACAATTGAGACTGAAATCAAATCAAAGTAACAAATATGAGGACCAAACTGAGATTCATACAATAATTTGACATGTGTCACCATATTAGATTGACACGTGTCACCATATTAGATTGACATGTGGCATAAATATTTTTATTAAAAAAAATTCAAAAAAAATTAAAATTCAAAAAATTCAAAAATTCAAAAAAAAACGAGGAGATGACATGTGAACCTACTTAACAGTGTTAGTTCCATACTAACGGAAATGACCTAATTGTTACTGATTTACAAAAATATGGACATAATTGAGACTAATAAAAATATGATGACCAAATTAAGATTTTGATACAAAAACGAGGACCAACGGAGTATTTTAACCAAAAATAAATAATTAAAATAAAAGTTCTATTGTTACTGAAGTTTTTATGAAATTTAAATCTTATAGGTTAATATTATTTATGATTAACGACTATATTTCTTATTACAATTTACTCTTGTGCCTCCTTTTGCTACCTATAAGTAGGGATGGCAACGGAACAGGGCGGACACGGGTTTCGCTGTCCCATACCCATCCCCGTAAAAAAAATTAATCCCCATCCCCATACCCAAACCCAACGGGTATCAAACTTTTGTCTCATCCCCATCCCCACCGGGTAACGGGTATAATCTCGTACCCATACCCATACCCATTTTCTTATTACTTTAATATTAATTTTAATTATTTTTTATAAAATAATAAAAAATTATGATAAAGGAAACATAATATTAGAATGATGGTTGTTTCTTCGATATCAAATACTTTAAAATAAATTATAATTGTTTACAGTTTAGATTATAATACCAAATAAAATTTTATGAGAACCAAAACAATTATTAAATTTGCAAATATTAATGAAACATAGTTGATAAAATTTAAAAATATTTTTTTAAAAATATAAAAGAAAAACAAATATTCAAATTAAAATATATTTTAAATGTTTGTTTACTTCAATCTTTTAAATTCTAATAAATCTCTTTTTTATACACTAATAAAAGTTATAATACATCATTTGATCAAAATGATACAAAGAACAAATAATAATCATAATAAAAGTTTAAAATAAATTATAATTGTTTACATTTTAGATTATAATACCAAATAAAATTTCATGAGAACCAACACATTTATTAAATTTACAAACATTAATGAAACCTAGTTGATAAGATTTAATAATATATTTTAAAAAATATAAAAAGAAAACAAATATTCAAATTAAAATATATTTTAAATGTTTGTTTACTTTAATCTTTTAAATTCTAATGAATCTCTTTTTTATAGACTAATAAAAGTTATAATACATCATTTGATCAAAATGATACAAAGAACAAATAATAATCATAATAAAAGTTTAAAATAAATTATAATTATTTACATTTTACATTATAATACCAAATAATATTTCATGAGAACTAACACATTTATTAAATTTACAAACATTAATGAAACCTAGTTGATAAAATTTAAAAATATTTTTTAAAAAATATAAAAGGAAAACAAATATTCAAATTAAAATATATTTTAAACGTTTGTTTACATCAATCTTTTAAAATTCTAATGAATCTATTTTTTATACACTAATAAAAGTTATAATACATTACTTGATCAAAATGATACAAAGAACAAATAATAATCATAATAATAAAATTTTAACATAGATCTTGTATCTTTTGAACTTTAATTATGTTGGATGGTGATAAAAAAATATTCATGACAATTACATTAATTTTTTATATTGTAGTAAATAAAAGTTATTTATACAATTATAGTGAAAAAATTACAGTATGATTGGTAATGAGTTAGAAATAAAAAATAATTAGATAAAATATATCGAAATAGTATTCTACATAATGAAAATAAACAAGAAATAAAAATATTAAAAAATTAACAAATGTTTACAAACAATTTGAGAGACTATTGAAAGAAATCACACAAAGGAAAATAAATGTATAATTAAGGGTACGATAAGTTGAAAACTATCTTAGAGATCTAAGAAAACTTTTCAAATATCAACATATATACTCAGTGGTCGAGAAATAACAAAAAATTGTTTTAGTGAAACAAAAGAGTTTTTCAAATGAAACAAAAACTAATAATAAGAATAATAAGTAAATGATTTTTTTTATATTACCTAGTAAACGAAAGGTTTGTGTTATTAAATACTTAAATTGAGAGTATTAAACATTCTCATGTAAAAAAAATATACAATAAATAAAAATATTAAAAAATAATAGAAATATTCAAATGTGAGATATAAAAAATTTTAATTGACATACATCTTTTTAACATAATTAAATAAAGGTTATTATGAGATGAAAAATATATTTTGAAATGCGAATGAGTTTCATGACAAACAAAATAATTAGAAGAAATAAAAAATATTATATATATATATATATATATATATATATATATATATGTGTGTGTGTATTAGTATTAGTATTGCTTTAATAATTATTATTATATTATTTTATATTTTTATTATTAATAGTATTATTTGAGTAATCATTTTTCTAATATTCTTAGATTGAAAAACTCTTATTCTTTTCTAACATTAAACACAATATAAAGGGGAAGACTGAAAACATTTTTTTTATGAACTAATGTGTTATAATTAAATCAGTCTCAACTAAACCTAAAAATGTATGTGTATAATTGTTTTTATTTCTATTGGTAATCATAAATGAAATTATGGATGAATGAAATTCCTGCTTATTGAATAATTTTTTGTGATGTCTAAAGCTAATGTTTTGCTATTATATTAATTTATGATTTAATATCTTATACTCTTTCAATTGATAGAGATGTTCTAGATCATGAATATATTTTAAATTATTTTTATGAAAACAATTATAAAATGTTTGTCATACTAAACCTATTATTGAGTTATGAAATTATGCATTTGCAAAAAAATAAATAAATAAATAAATATCTTGATATTTATATGAAAAAAAAATGACCGATAATAAATCTATTTCTTTATCAGATTTATGAATTTAAAAATATTTTTTATAACATGAAATTAATATGAATTATATTATTAGACATCATGTTTATGATCATGTGTGTGCTGAAAAAAAAAATCTTCATATCAAAAATTGATGGATGGTCAATTAAACTTATCTTCTAAAAATTATCTTATTTTTGAAAATGAGTTTCTCATGTTTCTAAATTTAGAAACTTCCTTGATGCTCTACAAGGTTATGAATTGATTTTCAAGTGCAATAGGATTATTTCTAGACATGTGTTTTGATTAGTAAATAATATATTTGTGATGGTTTTGTTTGAGTTAAGTATATTTATCTTGTAATAAAATAGTAGTTCTTCTTTGATTATCAGGTATGTTGAAAGTATTGATACATGACATGCTATTATTATAATTGTTGAAAAGTTTGATTAGAGACCATTCAAATTATAAAATTTTGTGGTACAAAATTAATTAAAAAGGGAAGTGATGAATATATTTCTTTAGAAATAAGAATAGAAGTCTTTATATATGGGTATTTTTTTTGTATGAAATTCATGGTATTATTTATTAAATAACATCTTCATATAATATTAATCTAATGGTGCAGCGAAAAGAAAGACAAAAAAAATTCTTTGATATGGTAAATGTTATTCTACAAGTTATAGCTTGTCTAACATTATATTAGTGAAATTTTGTATCCTGCTTACCATATTTTGAACACAAAAGGTTGTGATAAAACATTTTATGAGTTATGAAAGCAAAAAGAACCACATTTAAAATATTTCAAAGCGTGAGGGTGTCTTGTAAAGGTTAATATACCTCTTAATGAGTATAAAAAAAAACTTATTGGTTATATATTCTGAACTGAGTGAAAATATACCTTTAATACTATTTTTCCATCTAGTGATAATATTATTTGTGTTTCTTCTAGTTATGGCAATATGTCCACTTTCTTGAGATTATTGAATGATATTTTAATGCAAATTGGATATTGATTTTGGTGACAAAATCAACTATTGGTTATGGTTATGTTTTAACTTTGGGTGGAGGTACAAATATCATGAAAATCTGCTAAATAAAATGTTGTTTCATGATATACCATGGGAGCAAAGATTCTTGGTTTAAATAATACTAGTGTTGCTCACATAGATATTTATTATCTACATGATTTATCATTATTAAATAAACATATACCTCCTATGACATTGCATTGTGACACTCAAGTTGTTATATATATAAAGCTTATAGCAAAAATTTTATGAAGAGAGTGAGACATAAATGTATTAGAAAGCTATTTTAATTTTCTTGACTTTGTCAAGTCAGAAAAAATTGCAGATCTGCTCACCAAAGGATTGATGCATCAACGAGAATTTGAGTCATTGAGGGGAATGAAACTAAAGCCCATAAATTAGTTGCAACAATGAACACCCATCTCCACATGAATGGCAATCCCATGGAATGGAGTTCAATGGGTAACAACGAAGTTGTTGTTAACTAAAGTACACCAAATAATTTGATTAAATTTTAAGTCTCATTCCTATGGCAAGGTGTACTATAAATTGTGGCAATAATTAGGTTGAGGTATATGCATTATTATGCTTATATATTATTTTTTAAAATATCTCTTAATAAACCCAATGACAATTATTGTAGGGGTGTGAGTCACAAACCACCCTTTGAGGATTTACCTAGTGAGTGTGATGGTGGGGCCGCCATTGTGAGACATGGGCAAGTCTCAAAGTGACACTTACGAAACAAGATATATGCACAAGGCCATAACATCCACCCACTTATTAGAACCTACAATGAACACCAATATTATATGTGTCATTTACTAAAACTCGGTCACAAGGGATGTAGTTCAAGACAATCAAGTCTTTGCATTTTCTCAGGTGGAAGTTTATAAGGACTAGGTGTAAGGCTCAAACCCGAAAATTTCCTTACGCTGAACTACAATATATTTTTTTAAAAAGATAATATATTTTGTTTTATTTTATTTTTTAAATTACGTGGGGGATTGTTGGAAATATTTTATTATAATTTAAAAAATGAATAATAAAAATAAAAATTCTACTGTTACTAAAATTTTTATGAACTTTAAATCTTATGGGTTAATGTTATTTATGATTAATGGCTATATTTCTTATTACAATTTACTCTTGTGTCTCCTTTTACTACCTATAAATACCACCTAGGTGCATGGGAAAATACACAACAAAACAACCACAAACACTAGAGTTTCTCCAAAGTGTTCTTCTTTTCTTCTCTATATTATATTTAAGACATTAGTTTTCATAAGATTTGGAGATCTTTCGCTGCACTCAATCGATCTGACGGGTTGTTGTATATTGGGAGAGAAACACATATGATTTGAAACACATATGTTTGTGTATTGTGTATTTGTATTGCCTAGTGTAATGAGGGTGTTTTCTCTCTAAGGATAGCGCTATGCATGTCTCAACCCAGGCTTTTTCTATCCTTTCCTCATTTATTTTTTTTTATCTCTTATTGTTATTATAATTTTTGGGTCTTTGATTAATATTCGTTGATTCATATATATGTCTTAGTATTATTATTTCTTTAATTATTATTATTATATTATTTATATTTTTATTATTAATAGAATTATTTGAGTAATCATTTTTCTAACAGTTTCACCCTACCACACACAAGGTTAATTCATGATCATCTAAGGCCATTATCCTGCCTTAGATTAGGACTTCTTATAACTCTAAATGACCATTAGAGTGTCAAGATGTTACCTTACTTGAATCCATATATGTTAGTGAAAAACAGCAAGTGCATCGGTCGTAACGTAGTAAGTAATAAGTATTTTATCATTCTTTCCAAAGGACTTGTGCAACACATGACAACTCTCAGATTAAATAACCCAATTAGCCCACAAAGTTCACAAAAACACAATGGAAACTCCTTTTTTATTTTTATCAAACAATTGGTGTGCAACAAGAATTTAACATAGTGTATTTACAATTTCTCAAGATTAGACTTCAACCACTTCATTCTCATGCATTCTAAATTATCTCAATCTCATATTCATGTTAAAATCAATTCACAAGAATACTCAAATCCTATCTCTAGAGCATTTGAGCTATGATCACTCATCAAGTTTCAATCCCTTGAATCCTCAACAAGTGAAATCATGCATTAGTTTCAAAAGTCTAAGATTACTAATGAACCAAGTTCCATTCCTAGATACAAACATCCATTAGGTATTTAATTTCAAGTATAGACTCTACAGATGTTTCCCAACAACTTAAGAATCATAAATCAAACATGAGAACAATCCACATCAAGCATAAGGCATGGAAATCAAACACTAACTTGAATCGGAAAAGCATATATATTTTAACAACACAATTTTACACAAGAATTCAGTGTTTTACTTCTAATCTCAACAAATAGAATTGCTCTCTACAGTGGAAAACCTAGGGTTTTACAAAATTAAAGAATAGGGAAGAAATTAGAACCATAAAGTAAAAGCAATCCCACTCCTAAGGTTCTTGACAATTACTTCTTGCTCTAATTATGCCTCCCATTCGCATCGCTGCCTTTAATTTCGTAGCCCATCATCCTCTCAAACCTAAAAGGGGTAAAACCTCCATTGATGAAGAAGGAGACCCAAGAAGGAAAAGGAAGAGTTTCCCAACACCCCTAGTAGCCTCCAAGAGTCTCTCCCAATCACCCAAGGTGTTTCTATTCGTGTGAAATGAGAAATGCTCCAAAACTCTCGTAGAAACATGATTAAATAACCATTTATGTATATCAGGGTCGACATTCTCGCCCAGCGGCTTTATTCTCGCCCAACGAGGCCTAAAATCTATGCTCTCTGACTTGTAACTCGCTGGGCGAGTTATATTTTCGTGTAATGACTTGAATACTGTAGTTTTGTGCTATCATTTTTTCTTAATGAGCCACCAGCTCGCCCAGCGAGTCAGCCACTCGCTCAATAGTGGTATTTTGGCCTTTCAGGGGTGGTCTAAGGTATTATATACCTATAGGTGAGTCTTTTCTTCGTTTTTGAAGTGTTGGGCACAATTTTGGTGTCCCCTAACATGGGTATTTGTCTAAAATTCAATCTTTCTTGTCTAATCATGCTTCCTTAAGTTCCAGATTTTTTTCCTCCACTAGAATTGCTTCTTATTGACTTATTTCACACACTCATAATAAATATTAGAAGTAAAAAAGCATAAAAAACTAAAATACAAAACAATGCAAAAACAACATAAACTTGAAGATTTAAACAAGATAAAAGCTATGGAGAAGTTAATTTTATTCACGAAACTTAACACCAATAAAAGGTAGAAAAACAAAATTATCAATTGCATAAACTATAATACAACCATAGGAATTTCTCCATAAAATTCCCTTATCTTTAACATGTTATCTTGAAATCAATCACATATTATATAAAAGCATATCAAATTAAGTCTTAGTATACCAGAATCAATCATACATAACACATCTAACATATTATCATAATATCACAATCAAACACATTTTAAAATACTAAATTTTTAACCACCCATAATTTCGCTTGGGCGAGATCATTGTAGCTTGAGCGATATTTTTACAGAAACTGAAATAAAACTCTATAGCAATCTCCCCTAGGCGATAAGGGTTCTTGCTTGAGCGACAAAGTTGTCGCCTAAGCAAAAATAAATAGAAGCCAATTTAGTTACAATGGCTTTCTCGCCTGAGCGAGGAGCCTGTCGCTTGGGCGAGAAGTTGTCTCTTGAGCGACAACTTGAACAGAGAGCAAAGTGGAATTTTGACTACTTTCACCTGAGCGAGATTTCTCTAGCTTGAGTGAAAATTGCAAATTTTCACTCATTTCAGCACCCAAAAATCAGAAATAAAACCACCCAATTTCAAGCAAAATCATGGATAAGAACACACATGCAAGACAAATTAATTGAACCAAAACGGAACAACTTCCCTCCTCTAGAATGTAGACCAAGGTTGAAATGAGGCAAACCCCAAAGTAATTTTGGGCCCAAAACCCCAATTCAACCTAAAGAAACCAAAATGAAAGAATCAGAGCCTATAATGAGGCTCTGATTAGAATTTAAGCAGGAACAAACCCCAGACTGAAAAGGAAGAAGAATGTTGGATTTTTATTACACGGACGAAGGAAGTATTCGTTTGAGTGAATTAGAAGAGAGCTTTGTGATGATTTCAAAAGTGGCCTTTGTTTCAAGAAAGGACGAAGATCAGAAAAGAATAAAGAAGTGTTGGGATTTTTAGGGCTTTTGAAAATATGAGAGATATAAGAGATATGAGAGATATATGTGATATGTTATACAAAGGAACATGTTTTTGTATTTTATTGATATACTCTACATATAGAGCAAAATATAACAAATATCAAGTATAAAATATTTAGAATATCTCACTCCTAATCTAAAATAATAACAAATTTCTACAACTGACACATATCTCTAAAACTGAAATATTTTCTAAAAACTAATTTAAATAAAAAAGATATTAAGTAATATTCTCAACATTCCTCCTTGCTTAATATCTGTTTATTTTATATCTTCATATTTGATTCTCCATCTTTTGATGCTTGATTTTCTCCTCTTTTTGTGCTTGCAATATTTGTTTTTCTCCTTCTTCCATGGCATCACATCTTTCTTCAATTTTGCATCATCCTTCATATTTCTTCTTATATCGGCATCATCTTCTTTTTCTTTGTTCGGTTTGGATTTCATTGGAGTGGCATTGGACCTTTTGTGAATATTAAAATGTGAACCTCCATCTACTTTCTTCACTTGGACATCTACTTTCTTCCAAAGATATTTATCTTCTAATTTTGATCCTTCTTTCATGCTCACTTTCTTTGTATCAAATTCCTCCTTCATAAAATCCAGCACAAATCTTTTGTCTTTCATGTGGACTTTGAATACCTCTATATTGTTAGTATTTTTTATCACACATACTTTATTTTCAAAGGAGACCTTATAACCTTTCTCTAACAATTGAGCAACACTTAACAAATTCTGGGTAATCTCAGGAACATATAAGACATCAAAAATTAATTTGATACCTGAATGAGTTTTAATTGAAATTGTTCCTGTACCTTTCACAGCAAGTTGTTCTCCATTCTCAATTCTTACCTTGGAAATATTTGATTTATTCAGCTCCTTGAAAATTTCTCTACCATGAGTCATATGGTTTGTGCAACCACTATCTATAATCCAATCTTTTGAAGATTCGTTAATTGACCGCATTTGTGACATTTGATATCTGGTCTCCACCAACACCAGTTGTATTTGTTCCTTCTATTTTTCTTGACTATGATCTTCTCTCATTAATCTTCGTTGTTCTTGTGCTTGCAAGGCATGTATCACCTCTGTAAAGGTAATTATAGACAAATCTTTTGTGTTTTCTAAGGAAGCAATAGATGCCTCAAATCTTTTCTTTATGCGCTTTCATTTGAGCCATGGTGGGATTTTCAGATAAGGGAACATCATCTTCCTCCACAACTTCCCATAGATCTAGCCCCTCTAGATATGTTTGCATCCTTACCGCCCATAGATCATAGCTTTCACCATCAAAGAGTGGAATAGCGACGTGTGACATATTTCCTTCCATTCTATCGGCAGTAAGAACAATGGCTCTGATACCAGTTGTTGGGTTTTGTTTCATATGTTATGGTTATATTTTATATGGTTTATGGTCATAGGCATGGTTATGGATATTGAGAGATTGTGGTTCTATATGGTTATATAACATTAGTCTTACACATATAAGACCTTAGACACCACTTTTACACCAAAACCTTAAGGCAATGTTGTTATGGGTCTTTATTCTTATATAGTGTTTA
>Ga0214543_1000621_pt1 | contig 61302 bp, 42 predicted proteins | sample CNSS2metaG_FD_160094 | JGI IMG/M metagenome (GOLD analysis project Ga0214543, IMG submission 160094) | Root nodule microbial communities from cowpea collected in UCLA plant growth center, Los Angeles, California, USA - CNSS2 | ecosystem: Host-associated > Plants > Roots > Nodule | place: USA...
AATGGAGCCTATTAAGAAGATCTTTTTTGTTTGGAATAGGATATCTAATCCATTTTAGGGCTTGATTTAGGGGTTTATAGTTAATAACTAACCTTGGAGTACCCCTTTCTTGTTCAGCTTGTTTGTTAACATAAAAAGCTGCACAGGACCAAGGGCTCTTGCTTGGTCTTATGAGTTTTTTATTTAAAAGATCTTTGATCTCTGTTTGACAATGGAGAAGAAGTTCTTCATTCATTTGAATTGGTCTAGCTTTAATTGGTATTTGAGTGTCTCTGAAATCTTGTTCATAGGGTAAGTCAACTATATGTTTTTTCCTAGACCAAAAGTTATTTGGTAGGTTAGAACAAATGGTTGACTCAATTGAGTGGAGCACTCCTTTGATTTTTTGTTGAATTTGGGGCAAGTTTAATTGGGAATCAATATTTTTAAAAGAAATTTCTTCTTTCAAAAAATTGATTTGATTTGATTTTTGTTGAATAAGATTGATTTGTTTGGTGATAGGTTTTCTAATAAATCTAAATATTATAGATTTACCATTGTGCTTGGTCGAGATTCCTTCTTCAGATATCTCTAAAGGGAACAATGCTTTAATAAAGGGTGTCCCTAAAATAACTTCATTTTTAAGGTCTTTGACTAGCAAAAATGGAGTTTCTATTCGATAATCTTGGTTTCCTATAATTGCACTAGATAATTTGTATTTGATTTGCAATTTAGAACTATTAGCTGTGCTAAGTCTTTCAGATGTTTTTTCAAAGTACCTAGTAGGGATTAATCCTTCTAGGATACAATTTGAATCTGCACCTGTGTCAAACAGAGCAATAGTTTCTAAGACAAAGTCTTCAACTATTATCTTAATATTGATGAAGAATTTTTGTATTGTCAAATGACTAATAAGTCCCAGAAAGTCTCTGATTTCTTCTTTGTTTTCTAATTTTGTTTCAGGAATTTCTTCTTGATCAAAATTTACTTCTAAATTGGATAATATTGCATTGTAAATTGTTTGTTGTTCTTTGATTTCTTTGATCTCTTTTTTGATATTGTGGATTTCCATTTGGAGAACCTGAATGGTTACTGGTTTAGAGGTAGATTTTTCTAACCTTTTGAAAATAGGTTTAAGATCATATCTATTTGTGACTAGTAAGTTCTTCCTAGAAGTTTGTTCTAGGGTTTGTTTGAGCTTATTCAAAAGTTCTTTTTTCATTGGGATCCGGAATAGAATTAATTACTTCAAATAAGAGATCTTGCTCTTTTGTTAAAACATTCACAGTTGGAATGTTATCATTGTCAGAGGATGATTCTTGTTCATCCTCTTGAATTTCATTGAGATTTTCTTCAGAGAGTTCTGGATCAGATTCTTCTTCCGAAGTTTCAGCTAGAAGATTGTTTATCTTTTCTTCCAATTTTGGTTCTAGATTGAGGTTGCTTAATTTTCTTTTGAGTCTGCGGTATTTACTGGTATGACCTGGTTTCCTACAATTGTAGCAAATAATGCTTTTTGTTGTTGGTGGTCTAGTTTGTGTTTTGCTTTCTTTAGATTGAAATGGTTTCCTAGACCTACGGAATTTTGGTTTACTATTCTTAGGTCTAGTACTTGGAAATTGTTCTTGTTTGACAACTTTCCTAGTTTTCTTTGTAGAGCATCTTGGTATACCAAACTGCTCACAAAACGTTCCGAGTTGTTAACACTCAATTTCGTCCGGGTAAATAAATTTATTTTCAAAAAAAATTAAAAAAATTAAAAAAATGTGAAACATTATTTTCTTCAAAGATTTTCAAACTTTAATTTTAGAAAAAAAAAGAAATGAAAAAAAAAAGAAAAAAAAGGAATAAAGAGCGAAGAGCCCAATTTGTTATTAATTATCACACTCCTTCTCATGAGCCCAACAACTCAACCTGCTTTCTACCCTTGTTCCTGGAAGAGAAATTAGTGATATGATTCTAATAATGAGAAGAAATATTTCTTCAAATGTTATAATCAATATTACTAATTGGGATTGATTTTGTGCTCTGATTTGTTAATGGTTAGAATCAATATTACTAATTTGGGATTGATTTTGTGCTCTGATTTACTATGATTTGATTCCCATACTGTGTTGCTATCATAACCACCGATCGAAAAAAAAATTCTCTACACTTCTCTAATTCTTTCCCCTCATCACTCTCACATACACCCCTCCTCTTTTATCCCTCTTAAAAAAACATATTGGAAGAGGTAGGAAAAATAAGAAGATAGTTATAATGTGGGGAACAAAAGATTGATAAAGAAGAGGAGGAACTCGAAAGTTTAAGAGGTATGTCAGTGCCAAATTTTTTCATTTACTCATTCCCAAATTTTCACTATATTTTGTTTTAATATTATACGTTTTTTCACCTACTTTTGGGTTTTGTTTTGTCTTATTCTAAAAATCATAACAAAAAATAGTTTTTCTCATTTCTAGTGTTTGTCTAACACCACTTTTAAAATAATTCCAAATATTAAAAATTTAAATAAAAAAATTTTCAAAATTATAAAAAAAAAATCAAATCAAAAAAGGTTCTCAAATAATTTTTCAAAAAGAACTACGTAACCCTGATTCTCCATTCACATGGAGATACGTAGGAGCGAGGATTAATCCTCGTCGGGCCCAAAAAATCAAAAAAATAGTTTTGTTGTTTTTTGTACATTATTTTATTAATATTTTTGGGGGAAATTAAATATTTTGAAAAAACCACATAACTTTTGCACATTTAATTAAAGGTACCGTCTTAGGACGGACGTTGTGGGGTGCTAATACCTTTCCCACGCGTAACCGACTCCCGAACCCAAAATCTGATTTTTCGCAGACCTTGCTCTTTCTTATGGTTTTCCATAGTTTCCTATAATAACTATGGTGGCGACTCCAAAACTCTATTTTTTGCAAATTTTAATTTTTTGGTTCGTCGTCCCGTCGCAATTTCGATTGTGACAACTGTTTTTTGCACATAAGAGATAAGTTGACCATAAGTGAAATGGTCGTAAGGAATGATATTATCAGGGGTTAAACTTCTGATTTTTTCCCTGACCTTATCTCCTAATGATCTAGAAAGTCCTGCTAAGAATTTTTCTTTCCAGAAAGGTTGTTGACTATCTTCCCTAGTGTAAATTCTTGTAAGGAAAGTGTCTTTGTACCATTTGAAATCTCCTAAGGTTTTACACCTGAGGTTTGATAATAATTTAGCAGATCTATCTTTCCATAAAGATGGATCTCCTATAAAGTGTTGGGCTATTGTAAACACTAGAGTGTTGATAGCATCTGGGATGGTTTCACCATTATTATAAATTGGATCGCCATTATCATCTATTTTGACAGCTAAAAAGATATCAGATTTTTGGGTTTCAGTAAGATATTGATCCCACCAACCTTTTAATTGGCCGGTAAAACCAGATACTATAATACTAGCTATGGCTTCTTCTGTGGAATCATGGGTTGTTTGGTAGGCCGTACAAACCATGGTCATGTGTTGTAACATTTGCATGATATTGTGCTCAGATTTGTCATCAATGTTCCATTCATAAACATTGTTGGCGTTGAATCCATTTGTTTTTGTGCTTGTATCTTCCATAGTAAGATCCAGGGTTGTTGGTTTAGTTAAACTTTTCCATTGCTTGTTTGCAGTAACCAAGATTGGATTGATTTGTGAAGGAGTATTAAGTTCAGATTCATTATCTGAGCTTTGTTCTAAGACGGCTATGGTTTTTGTAGGTTGTCTAATTTTGAGTTTTGAAGAAGTTTCTTTGGTGGATTGAGGAGTATCTGGAACAACCGTCGTTAATAAATTATTAATCTTATTTAATAATTCACCATGATTTTGATCAGAAGTGGCTTTAGCTTTTAATAGGTTTTGTTTAGCCTTCTGACTTATTTTGAAAGGTTTGAACAAAGGTTTCTCTAATTGTTTTGAGGTAGATGCTTGCCCTGAAGAACTACCTATTTTCAGAAGTTCAGTTTTTGGAGAGATTAATTTTTCTCCTAAAACTTGAAGATATTTGTTTGTATCCTTTGAAGAAAGTTCTTCATTTAAGTCTTTGGTTTTAAAGGGTGCAGCTATTACTGGATTTCCCTTATCATCCCTAAGGTTAGGGAGTTGGTATTGTGTTTTTGGAGGTAGTTCGGTTTGAACCTTTTCTCCATCTTTGAGATGCCATATCGTGATGACATTAGTGGTTTTGAAATCTATGATTTCTTCTTGGAAAGGATATTTTATATCATTTTTGATGGTATAAGAATGAAACCAATCAGAAAATGGGATATTTAGTTTTACCTTTTCAAGAAAATTGTAACAGATTTCTTGAATAATAACTCTTTTAGAATTTTGGTAATTTTTAAAAAACCAATTTCTTTGAGGTTGTAATTCCTTCGAATAAAAATTATTTTGAAGTGACTCTTTATCAATAACGAACTTAGATGTTATCATAAGGTTCATTAAGAGAAGAATAGGTTGGAGATTGAATAGATCTATGATCTTCATCTTCATTTTGTTGGTAAACGTGCCTAGGTATGGAATTAATTGTTTTTATACCTTGGAGATTGGCTTCAGGAGTAATTATTCTAGAAGAACTACCCCGATAAGTATGTTGTGAGGCTGTTGAGAAGGATCTCCTAGCAGAATTGTATTCTGATCTAGCAGCCTCAGATCTGGAGGAAAAGGAATTTCTTCTGTCAAAGATGATTTCTACTTTTCCTGTCTTAGTTTGTCTTATTTCCTGAAGTTCAGGAGTATGTCTTGAAGCACTAGGAGTAGCCCTATCTAACAGCCAAGAAATGGGTAAATCGACTTCATCCCATTTGATGAGTCTAGGGATTGTGACATTGGCTTTGACCATGTTAATGACAAATAAGGTAGTCTCCCTATCGGTAGTTTTCAGTAGAACTCTAGAGTTATAGGTATTCATAATCTTGTACTGAATTTTATATAGCAATGCTGCGGGAATAGGCCCCTCCTTCATGTTTAAACCATGAAGCCTAATGTTTAGAAATAATGAGTCTAGAATATTTCTATCCAAAAGACTCATTGTTTTGTTGGGAAAACAATTGAAATATACAGGACCATGTCCAAGACTTGTTTCTACAGTTCCTATTAAGGAATCATAAAAATCATTGTGCCTAGTATCTCTAAGGCTCATGAGAATTGAGGCGTTAAGACCTTCTCTAACTAAAGGTTTAACTTCTACTTGAACACATCCTATGTGTAAATATTTGTATTTTCTGGCATGTGCAGCTACTGATTGTTTTGTGAAAAGATGAAATTCTTCTCCGGCTTCAAGGTCGAGCGGAATATTGTTTTTCGTTGTTTTGATTATGTAATCCGAATTTCAGACATGTTTGTTTTCTTCTGGGATATACAGTTCATCCTGTGGAATCTTCGGTATTTCCCAGTTATCTATTGCTTGGTTAATATCTTCAAAGCAAACTTCTTCTTCGAAGATATTATTTCTTGGAGGGATTTCCTCCTGTGTTTGATTATGCTCAGTGAGCAAGTTTTGATTTGTCAATTTACAATCGACACGAATTAATAGTACCAGACCATATATATATATATATATATATATATATATATATATATATATATATATATATATATATATATATATATATATATATATATATATATATATATATATATACATACGCAACATTTATCAGATTTATATTATTTAAAAAAGAAACTTGAAATTGAAAAGCAAAATCAGTCACAAATTTCATTGTATAGATATAATCACATATTTAGTTGCAAATTTGGTCACAAATTGAGTAACATATTCGCTAATTTCATCACAAGCCCAGTCACTAATTCAGTCACAAATTCGGTCACTGATTCAGTCGCTGATTCAGTCACAAATTCAGCCACTGATTTGGTCACTAATTTAGTCACCGATTCAGCCACTAATTCAGTCACTGATTTTGTTACAAATTCGATCACTGATTTAGTCACTAATTCAATCACTATAAATCAGTGACGAAGGAAATAGTGTCCACTTTCGTTAGTCACTAAATTGGTTACTATTTCAATTAGTGATCGATTTTATTCATTTAGTGACTAAATTTTCAATCATTATTTCCTGGTTTTCTTGTAGTGCGAAAGGAGGTAAACATGACATTAAATATGTTGATAAGATTATCTTGAAACCCTAAGAAAAGAGAGGATTGGGCTTTGAAAAAAAATCTAATATATCTCACCAACATATTGTACAAAATGTTTCTAAACATTTCAAAAATAACATAAAAGGACCAAAGTTCATTTTCATAATCAAGAAAGGCATTGTTTGCATTGGTATATGCTTAATAGGAGGAAGAGGTCCCTCGTGATCATAGTTGAAAAATGAGTACTCATGACATATGATGAGAAAATGGTCTATCTTCCTTTACTTGAAGAAATGTCAAGGAGGAAGCATGATAATTGGAGGAAACCAAAACGAATGGACAATTGGTATTTGGAAGATAAGTGTGGATCCTAGTCTCTATATTGCAATGTTCTTTTGGTAGAAAGTCTTAAATATAATTTAGTGAGCATAAGTGGATTGTTTTACAATGGATATGTGGACTAGTTTTTTTTTTGTTTAATTACTATTTTGGTTCCCATATTTTGGAATTTTATTCGTTTTCATCTCATTATTTGTTTTTGGTTCAATCAAGTATCATAACATGTTATTCAATGTGATCCTTTCCGTTAAACTAGTACTAACGTCTAGGGATGTCAACTAGGTAGGACGGGTACAGGTAAGAGCTCCCTATTACCCTCCCTGCTAGATAAATATCGACCTTGTACCCATTTCCATATCTGTGCAAGTATCCATTATGTGGATACTCACATTTTTTTTAATATCGTGGATATATGTGGGTACCCGTGGATATTTAGAAAAAAAAATTCTAAAAATATTTAAAAAAGTATTTAACCATAAAATTATATAAAAATATTGTATAAAAATGGTATAAAGTTATACAAAATTTTATAGTTATTAAAATCTAAAAAGGATCTATATAAAAATCTATAAAAGATCTATATATAAAACTAAAATTTTAAACATTCAATCAAAGATAACAACATTCAAATAAATTCAAATAAAATACAATACATCATTATCATAAGTTTCAAACAAAGTCCAAATAAAATCAAATCCATACAAGTCCAAATAAAATTAAGAAAAGAAAATATTAAATCATTTTCAACATAATAGAAGTTCTTTAATTAGTGCTTGGATCAACCATCCTACTTTGTCCGATTGATTCCTGTTCTGGTTCAGAAAAATACTAGATAATTCTTTACCAAAACAAAAAGAGAGTGTTTTAGACTAACTTAGGTCAAAAAATCTCTCATCCCTTGACCATGGGAGTAACCCTCTTATTTATAGAATAATCAGTTACAAAATATTAAATTCTACAAATACAAAATAAAATTATCTTTTACTCCTAAAATATCTCTAAACATAATAACAACCTCATTAATTCCCAAAAATCCCACAAAACACGGAATTTTAATTCAGTTAATATTCTCTCCTCGTTGTCAAACTGATCTACTACTCCCGATCTGCCATATATGCTAAAAATTCATCTTGTCTCATAACCATCATCTCGGCCCAAAACTGAACCACTTTCTCTGGACCAGTACATAGCTCTCAAACCTCCGCACTTTCTCGTCTCCAGAACGAGGAGAGCAGAGGTTGTCTTGTCAATAACTGCTCTTCACCACTTCCCGTAAAATCATCATTACTTCCTGCATTCACGCAACCACGTGTAACTCATCCAACGGTCCCTCTTTTACCCTCCTTTTTGAATACCAAACGTTACCTATTTCCCCCTTTAACCTACACACTCGACCATCCCCTCATCTCCCTCACTCATTGCACTCACTCAAGCTCTTTCGACTCCCACCTATCTTTCTCCACCACCATTTCCTTTTTCCAGGTATTTCTTCTTCTCCTTCAAATTTCATGCTTGTGTCCTCTCGCTCCCTTTGCTTGTTTCTTATGCATTATCTCTGTTTTCTGTACTGTGTTTTAGCTTTGCGATTGTATTTCCTTCCCTGATTAACCATAACTTATTCTGAAAACCCCCTTCCACGCCATCACTGTAATTGCCCTCCATGAATGCTCACTATGACGTCCTCTATTCCTGGGCCCCCTGGCCTTACGCAAAGAAACCTCATCCATGATTACCCTCACTAGGATTAGGGCTTTTAGACGCCACCAAACCTTATGCAAAAGCAATGAGACTGATGTAACCGTCATCGCCTGTGATGGTGATGAACCTATCTGTAGGGATGGTAATCTATTTCCCATTTCCCCTAAAAAATTTACCTATATGTATGTCACTTTATTTGAGAAACTAGGTTTACGACTTCCCTTCAATACCTTCGAAAAAGAATTCCTCACCATTCTGAACGTCTCTCCATGCCAACTGCAGCCTAACAGCTGGGCTTTCATTCGTGCCTTCCAAATTCTATGCACTCACTTCGGCATTACCCCGTCAAGCAACATGTTTCTCTACTTCTTTGAGTTACGAGCTCCTTATAAACAGCTATTAGCTTCTCTTAGCGGAGTTAGTGGCCGAGGTCTCCTAACCCTATACAACTCTTCTTATAAGGGTTTCAAGGGTATTTTCATAAAAATAGTTGCCCCTGATCACAACCCTTCCCTCCTAGAAGGCTTCCCCTTATATTGGTACCAATCGCCCAACCTTCAATCCCCTCGGCAATTAGAAGACCTGGACCCCTCTGAGAAAAAAGACTGCTTGATGCTGGAACAACTGGATGTTATTTTTGATACCCGAAAATTATTAGAGTTGGAGTTCTGAGTGGTGGATCTAAAATTCCACATCGATACTTACTTTACTACTGTCCTTTTATTATTTTATGCTCAATACCACCTCCCTTTTAACCAATTCTACTTATTTTTACAGAGAGCTTGATGGCGATGTCCCATGAAGATATGTTAAAACGGGCTCGCCAACTCAAAAAGCAAAAAACCACCACACTTGGCGCGAGTCCTTCAGCACCTCCTCCTCGTATTGAACTTCATGAAGAGACATCAAAACCCGATCTTGAGTCCCTGACCAGAAAATTCAAATCCCGAGGCAAGAAGGCAATTGAAGCCACCTCGCAACACTTAACCTCACAAATTCAATTGGCTCCTCACCATACAGTGGATGACACCGAGTTAAGCTTCTGGCACCCCCAGTTCCTTCATTCTTAACATGGTCGGAAACACAACTACCTCCGTCACGACATCAACCTGCTAAGAACCCAATATCTCAAAACTCTTCACGAGAGTATCCTGGCTAATCTCCATAAAGCCGAAGCATCCAGCTTTATGCTAATGGACCAGTTCAACCTCCAATCCACTCAGAAATCCCTTGACTTAGAGCAAAAAGATCAAGCTTTGACACTTTCCTAAACCGAAACCTCCCGTTTGACCAATGAAGTTGCCGAGCTAGCCAACCAAGTAAAGAAAAAGGATGAATTGCTTGCTGACTTACACAATCAACTGAAAACCCTAGAAGCCGAGAAGAAAAGCTGGACCCTTAAAGAGAAAGATTTCCTTAATAGCTTAGAACTCCTCAAAGATTAAATCGATTATTCCCTGAACATGGGATTCCAACTTGCCCTCGACCAAGTTCGAGTTCTTTGTCCTGATGCAGATTTATCTCCCGCGAACATCTCTAAGTCTGTGGTCAACGGACAACTAGTGGATGCCGATGACTGAGACTCCTTACTTTATATATCTAGGCTTATTATTATTATTATTTTTTTGTATTACCTTTTGAACTTGGCTTGTTTTCTGCTACTTCTTACTTGACTATCTATTTAATATTGCACTCAAGTATTTAACCTTACTTCTCCATATTTACTGTTAAATTGCTTATCTCTCTTATTGAACTCTCCACTCGATACTCAGAAACTACGCACTTCTAACCAATCTTAACTTAACCAATTCTTTAAATAATCTTGATTGTTAATTGTTCTACGCTGCACCCCTAACCGATTCCAATGCCCTATAATCTCGATCTCGACCACACCAATTTAGTCAGTTCCTTATATCTAATATCTAGACTTTACCTAGCTCCGGTCTCGGTTGTAAACCGAGCTCTCAGTTACACTAATTTAGCTAATCTTTCTTAACCAACACCTACACCTTCACTATCCCTGGTCTCGGTTTCAAACCGAACTCTAAATTGCTTCACCAATATTAGCATGAGGGTAGTCGACCCAAACGAGGGCTTACTTGTAAAAGCCTTTATGAAGGGGCTCCGAGAAAGTTCCTTCGGTGAATCCCTGTATCGGATTCCCCCAAAGACCTTAATGGAGATTAGCCAAAGGGCAGCTGTGGAAATAGAGATCGAAGAGGCCATGCGTCATAAAAAAGCAGGGGACAAGAGAACACTGGCCCATACCAAGGGTGAACAAGACATCAAAACTTTTCGAAGAGAAAGGACTCCACCTCGGACGAGAATGGATCGTCATTTCGTCCCTTATATAGCACAACAAAGGACTGAGTATCGACGAATTCGGAAAATCCCAGGTTTTAGATTGGCTCCAACCGAAATATTAGAAGATGCGAAAATATTTAAACATTTGCGCTATCCCAATATTACAGGGAGAACACTCGGGAGCAAACCGGACGCTTGGTGTAAGTTTCACCAGGCCGGAGGTCATGACACGAACTCGTGTTACTCTTTAAATAACCAACTCTCCACGTTGGCGAATAGGGGACTCATGGGGAAATATATGAAATCTGATACAGATGTGGACCCCTCTAGAACTCGTCCGGTCCCCGATTTGCACGAAACACCTGTGCTAGGAGACTTCAATACGATAGCCGGAGGTTTTGCAGGAGGAGGACAAACCTGCTCGGCTAGGAAAAGATATGTAAGGAGTGTCATGACTATGGCCAAAATCGAAAGGCCGAAGAAAGTTCTGGCCATAGTGTTTTCGAGTGAAGACCTAAAGGGAGTAGTTCCACACGAAGATGATCCTATAGTCTTGTCTCTTATCATGATGGGAAGGAATGTCCATAGAGTGCTAGTTGATCAAGGGAGTTCTGCAGATGTGATGTTCTGGAATACCTATACGGGGCTGCAAATATCGACGGACCAATTGAGGCCCTTTGATGAAGTACTTGTTGGTTTCTCGGGAGATCAAGTGGAAGTTAAAGGGTATGTTGATCTCAGAACAACTTTTAGAGACAAAGAAAATGCTAAAACTATATTTATACGTTATATAGTTGTCAACGCACAAATATCCCTGGATTTAAGGAATAACCACCCCCCATGCGAGATTTCAGGAGAGAATAGGGAGAAGTGGGTAGGTTGGTTAGCTAAAGATCTAGAAGTAAGATAGCAGTTTTAAGACTGAAAGACCCTATATATACATGAAGGACGGGTGAAAGAGGGGAGATTCTTTGACAGCAGAGTTGATTCTCAGTTCTAGTTCGGTCCCTAATTCCAGACCAGAACATTGACACCCATCGTGGGGCCCGGTAAAACAAGGTCCCAACCACAATAATGTGAAGAAATCACGATGATAAAGTACTCCACAAAGAAAGCATTTATGGCGGAGATGGCAACATAGAAGACACGACAAAGGTCTTTTGATTCTCGACGACAAGGGCTTGCGATGATCCCTGATGACGTTTCAACGGTGGCAGTCTTGACGAAGCTGAATGGAGAGGTGAGCTCTAGGTCGACCTCGAAGCAAGAAGGGGTTCGATGACAGTCAACTCTGGGTCTCCTCCACAAGCACGATGCTGGACAGAGAGGTAGGCTCGAGACCGACCTCGTAGCAGGAAGTGGGCCGACGTCAGTCAGCCAAAAATATCCCCTCAAGCACTAAGCTGAAAGGAGTGTATGCTCTTTGCCAAATCCAATTGTATCCTCTTTATAAACCTTTTATTTGTATTATTTTACGTAACATTAAGATCTCATGAATTACCAATTTTACAAAGCACCAAAAGACACTCAAACTCGACTAAACTCGGATTCGACCTCACTACGTGCGCGAGAATATCTCATTAAGCTGAGGACTCAACTCGATTCCGACCTCGCTACGTGCGAGAGAATACCTCAGTACGCTGAGGACTAAACTCAGATCCGACCTCGCTACGTGCGAGAAAATATCTTAGTACACTGAGGACTAAACTCGGATCCGACCTCGCTACGTGCGAGAGAATATCTCAGTACGCTGAGGACTAAACTCGGATCCAACCTCGCTACGTGCGAGAAAATATCTTAGTACGCTGAGGACTAAACTCGGATCCGACCTCGCTACGTGCGAGAGAATATCTCAGTACGTTGAGGACTCAACTCAGTTCCGACCTCGCTACGTGCGAGAGAATATCTCAGTACGTTGAGGACTCAACTCGATTCCGACCTCGCTACGTGCGAGAGAACACCTTAGTACGTTGAGGACTAAACTCGGATTCGACCTCGCTACAAGCGAGAGAATACCTTAGTACATTGAGGGCTAAATTCATATCCGACCTCGCTACGAGCGAGAGAATACCACAGTACGTTGATAGTTTTAGTAGATTGACCTCAACTTAATCAGTTTATCTTTTGTATGTCGAGGTCTCCCTCGGGCCGACCTCATATGTTGAGGTCTCCCTCAAGCCGAACTCAACTTGATCGTTTTACTTATCTTATGTCGAGGTCTCCCTCGGGCTGACCTCATATGTTGAGGTCTCCCTCAAGCCGACCTGTGCTTGATCGTTTTACTTATCTTATGTCGAGGTCTCCCTCAGGCCAACCTCATATGTTGAGGTCTCCCTCAGGCCGACCTCATATTTTGAGGTCTCTCTCAGGCCGACCTCAGCTTGATCGTTATACTTATCTTATGTCAAGGTCTCCCTCGGGCCGACCTCATATGTTGAGGTCTCCTTCAGGCCGACCTCATTTGTTGAGGTCTCCCTCAGGCCGACCTTAGCTTGATCGTTATACTTATTTTATGTCGAGGTCTCCCTCGGGCTGACCTCATATGTTGAGGTCTCCCTCAGGTCGACCTCATCTTGATCGTTTTACTTATCTTTTGTTAAGGTCTCCTTTAGGCCGACCTCATATGTTGAGGCCTCCCTTAAGCCGACCTCAGCTTGATCGTTTTACTTATCTTATGTCGAAGTCTCCCTCGGACTGAGCTTAGTTTTATCATGTTATATATTTACTTGTCCTATACTAGAATATGTGGACGGTTTATGACAACCTCTCATCCCAACAAGTTAAGGACTCAAGGTTGGAGGACTGTGTACCGTCTAGGGAATGGCCGACCTCAACATGCTCATTTGGATTCCGACTCGATAAATATTTATCACAAAAAAACGAGTTTCAGTCACAGGCCGAGGTGACAAGCATTTGGGCCGAGGTGGCCGAGGTGACGATTATTTAGGCCGAGGTGGCCGAGGTGACGATCATTTAGGCCGAGGTGGCCGAGGTGACGAGCATTTGGGTCGATGTGGTCGAGGCGACAAGCATTTGGGTCGAGGTGGCCGAGGTGACAATCATTTGGGTTGATGTGGTCGAGGTGACAAGCATTTGGGTCGAGGTTGCCGAGGTGACGAGCAAATATCCCTGGATTTTAGGAATAACCACCCCCATGCGAGATTTCAGGAAAGAATAGTGGAGAAGTGGATAGGTTGGTTAGCTAAAGATCTGACAGTAAGATAACAGTTTTAAGACTGAAAGACCCTATATATACATGAAGGACGAGTGAAAGAGGGGAGATTCTTTGACGATAGAGTTGATTCTCAGTTCTGGTTTAGTCCCTAATTTCAGACTGGAACAGAAAGAAATCGAAGAAGAAAATGATACCTTCAAGTAGTAAGCAAACAAATCAAACCTTTCAAGGTAATAAATTTTATAGAGAAAAATGTAAAAGAAATAATTAAAAATTTATTTTTGTTGAATTTTTCTATGACGGACGTATATAAGTTCTTTTTTATTTTTTATTTTTTGAGAACACAGAAGCCATCCATTAAAAAAAGAATTACAATAGACAAACAAAACCCTTTTGTTAATTTATTTGTCTTTAAAGTCATGAAATAATTATTATTGCAAAAAAGAAATAGCGCATAGCTACGCGCAGGTTTAGATTAATTTATCTATAAGCACTTGTTAAAGAAAAAGGGAATCAGTGTTTGTACGTAATAAGTTTATGTAAAAATTAAAGTGCAGAAACTATTTTACATAAGTTGCTTATGTAATCTTTTATTTGTAATTTATACATAATTAAATTTAAGTTATCAAAAGAGAAGCTTATTAAGATAAGGTTATTGTTGGGTTATATATATTTTTTATATGAGTTATAGGGATTATGGTTCTATACATATGATATTTATATTATGTATAAGGTATTTATACTACTTTAACTCAAAATCTTAAGATAATAGTATTATAAATTATTATTCTTATATAGTGTTTAATTTTATCTATTTTATCTAATGTTAAACTTTTTGAGTTATACTTGAACTATTCTCAAAATATATATATATATATATATATATATATATATATATATATATATATATATATAAAAGATTAATTTAATGACAAAGATAAAAAGAAAGAGCGAGAGACATATTATAAGTTTAATTATTTTATTAATATTTGAAAGATAAAAAATTAATATGAAAGATTTAAAAGAGAAAATATTAAAAATTGATAAAAAAGAAAATTATATGTCCAAGTAGACTACTGTAATGTAAGTAAATGATTGATGTTGCTTTCCATGATTGATGAAAGATATTTGGCAAAAACCAACCTGTCTTTGATGGTTAATTAACTAACACATTTGAAGAAAATGAAGGGCAAGGGACACAAATTACTAGACAGTGATCATTGTGACTGTTAGCAACACCTTTTCAGAGTCGTTGAAAATTGTCGTCATGTTTCAAGAAAATGAAACATGGAGCGCAGCATTTATTGACAATAAAAGGGGATTTGCGGAAAACTCTTTTGCCTCTTTATTTGACCACCTTGCTTTTCTATTTGCTAATACCTACCTCACTTTCTAAAGTAACAATTATATTATTTCTATTCTTAACTATGTTTTTAAAAGGTTTCATATTAAATAAGTTTATTTTGTTTCACTTTACAAAATTCTTTTAGGTCAAAGTATAACTTTTCAGAATTTTTTTTTATTAACATATTCACTAAATCATCTTAGTAAAATTACTCGATATGGTTAAAATTTTTACAACAAGTTTATGGTATATGGTTATTCCTTCTAATTATTGAGATTCTTAATTGAAAGTCTATAATTAAAAAAATCAGTTTCGGACTATGATTCTATTTTCGTTTTTTTTTTTATATTTAAGAGCATTATTATATTGATATATTAACTCATGGTAAGTATTTTTTTTTTTTGTGTTTTTTTATTTGATTCTTAGTGAAACTTGACTGACAAACTTGTATCTATGAATTTTTACTTCTTACATTAAAACGATTTTCTTACACAAAAATTATTGGTATTCTTTATTTTGTGATTATTATTCTCATTTTATATTATTAATCCTCACGTAAAAAATCATTATTTAGTATGTACTTTAATAATTTTAGTTGTATTGGTATTTTCTCCAACTAAATTCCTAGTCGACATAACTACCCAAAAAGTAGCACCCAACAAAGGTGCATGATTGATTTTGTTTACTAACTCCTAAATTTGGGGACCCTTTTTATTATTGCGCACACGATACATTATTGTCTTTCCCCTATCAAACATAACGATCACCACAAAAGTTATCGGTACATCACTAGACAAAGCCAAACTCAAGAGGTGTTTGGCCAAAAGTTTGGTAACCTCTCTAGTACACCATTCTGTTTTTTTTTTTCTTTCCACACACTTGATACACATTCTATTGCATTTTCGTTATATCTTTATATTTTTCTATTAAAATAAAGATTGGATAAAAAATTAATATTTATTTTTATCAGAATGTATAAGTCATAAGAAAAAGAAGAAATGATGCATACAAAAACGCGTATCACAATAAGTTTTTGGTGAAAACAACTCAAGGAAAGATTATTTGTTTAATGATTTATTAGAACATTTCTTCGATATATAAAAATATATAGAATATAATATTTTTATTAATTATTTTAATCTATTTTTATTGAGCAATTTACTGCGGATTTTGAAAGACCACATGTTTATGTAAGTGATATGAAATCTATGCATGCAAAAGGATTATTACATTAATTGCCCGAAACTATATAATCATTTGCAGCATACCATAATTGTATTGAAAAAAATAGAGTGAAGGAAATAAAAATTAAGTGGGGATTACACCAAAACTCACTTAATTACAAACCTATAGCATGCATGATTATGTGTTTATTCAGTCCAACTTAAAGTGAGATGTAGGAATCTCCATGGCGGGTTATTTGACAAACGTATCAATTTCTTTCATCCGATAAATAGGAAAAAATTTCAAATACCAAGTCTACGTAAATTTATTATATAATTATTTTATTAGAAGAGAAAATTAATTATAAGATCTTTTAATACAAGATAAAAAAATAAAGATAACATTTTATATAGTAGAAACAAAGAATATTAATTAACTTTCTTTTATAAAAAATGATATTAAAAATTTATTTTACTAACCTTTTTCTTATAATGTCGTTTTTCTCAAGTCACTTAAACACTTTATTTAATGATCCATGGAATTGATTTTAACTTATTTTATAAAGAGAAAATATATAAGTGATATATTCTTTTTATGCAAAATGAGTGAAAACACATGCTACGCGCATGTATTTGTTTTATAATAACAAAAAATAATATAATTATAATTATAAAATAAAATATAAATAATTTTTACAATTTAATTATAGATAGTTTTTATTTATTTGGTACAGGATTTTTATTTATTTATTTATTAGATAATTTTTATTTATTTAATTTAGAAAAATAATAAAATTAAAAAGAATTTGTTAAATTTAAAAAATCAGTTAAATTTAAATAAAACAGAAACTTGAAATAGACTAAAAAAGAATAATCTCCTTTATACATAAGTATAGATGTTATATTCCTTTTATGAAGAAAAAAAAAATGGTCTTGTTTAAATTTTGCATTTACAATATACATATATGTTGTAAAAAAAAAGTCTCTTATAATTACGTATTTAATGTTTGATCACCAAAGACTTGTCGTAAAAAAGTGCAGTGACACTTTGTACTGAAAAGTAACTTTTTTATATAAGATGACTTAGGATTTGACTTAAAATTCAAAATTTAAGTTGAATTGTTCTTTAATCTGATGTAAATTTTGAGTTATATTAAACCCTAGGATGTCACACGTAAATTTTCTCATAATATGCTTGCAACATTTTTCTTATTTTATTTTCATGATTTTGGTGCTTTCTTTCTCTCGTGGTTAAATGCTTTGTTTCTCCTTAAATATTAAATATTTGTCAATTTCATTTGAATTTAGGTAGTCTTTTTCTTGTAGAGAGAAAATGCAACTATGAACAAATATAATTAACAAAAGAAATATGATATTTACTACAATTTTTTACATAGCTTTGACACCAGTGACACATCACGTGATTTTCCTTTTTAAATTTTTTGTTTGTTTTATGTTTGTAACCATCACACATGTGGGAGGGAAGAGGCAAAATAATTAGTTTTGGCAAAAAACCAAAAGTTGAACCTTTGGAGAACTCATTTTGACGAAATAGTAAAACTCCAAAAGTTGAAACCTTCGGAGAAGTGATTCCAACGAAACACACAAGCATGGCATGTGGTAGACAGAAGTGAACTTTCAACGACAATTGGTGGGTTTTCAGGATGGATGTGTGTTTGGTCCGTTCGCACAACCACCGACATTTGGTGTTCTTGACGACATTTGGTGTTTTTGAAGGGAACTTATGTGTTGGGTCACTTCTTGCAAGCATGGTGGTTCGTGTTCTCCTTCGTCTTCTCCGTCGGCTTCTCTCAAAAATTGGTAGGCAACAATTTCATGTTTTCCATTTCGTTGTTGTTGGTGTGTCTATTGTGGGATGGAATGTTTTGGTCTTATGCGGGTTAGGTCAAAAATGTGTTGTGGGTGCATTTGTTATAGGTGTTTTTCCTTTAGTTGTTGTTGGTTTGTGTGTTGTGTGGCAGAATGTTTTCTTCTTTTCGGGTTGGGTTCTAAATGTGTTGTGTGTTGTTGAATGATGTTTAGTGTTTTTTGCAGGATAGGATATCTACAATTAATGGCTGGTTACAGTGCTTGTTGATTCTGGTTGTCCATTTTGTTGAGTTTTAGGAATAAATCATTTGAACATGGAATTTATATAGATATGATTGTGACGTCATTGTTCTAAAGATGATGGAGTTGTGGGATGGAGTGAAAAAATTTGATGGCAATAGCATGCCCGATTACACAAATGTAAGTATGACAATGTTACATTTAATGAGGTGTTAGTAATTGTTGTTTAGTTAATGAAATTTCTTTTTAAGCACCAATGTCTAGTGTTGTGACTAAATAATATTTGGTTTTGCAAGTGGGTACTAGATGAAAACAATAGCCAAAGGCACAAAAAGTTCTTCAAGACATGACTTATTAGTTAAAAGTTAGAAGATGTATAAGGTATACGACTTGTCATTGTGTGTGTGTGTATGTGTGTGTGTGTGTGTGAATGGGTACTAGATGAAAACAACAGGCAAAGGCAAAAAGTTCTTCAAGACATGACTTATTAGTTAGAAGTTAGAAGATGTATAAGGTATACGACTTGTCATTGGAACACTATGAGAATATTTGTGGCCGCTTAATGCTTTGTAAAATGATGTTGTATTTGACATATATTTAAGGATATTTTTTTGTAGAAAATGTTCACAAATTCCTTGTTTTCCTTTCATATGCATTGTGGAATTTGGTTGGATTAAATGTCGTTCCATAAAGTAGTACAAACAAAATTGTTTTGTCATTTGGAATCTGATATAAACCTGGTGTATACTTGTTTAAAAACTCAGCCCAACTCCCCACTTATTTGAACATGGTTCCCTAGAATTGTATGACACCTACCTGGTATGAGCATTTTTTTTTTCAAATGTGTGAATCCAATCCATTTTTTTTGTTCATTCAATACTTAACTGTAACTTGTATGGTCCATCTTACGTACAGAGATCGTTGTGGGTGTTAATCTAAAACCTATTAGAAATTTATTCAAAAACCACAAAGCTACTCCCCACTTAATTTGGCATGGCTCCCCACACGTTTGTGATACATGTTGTAGCACTTTTTTGTGTCAATTGTTTCATTCAAATTTCAGCTTAAACATAAATTAGATTAATTGAGTCATAACCAAAAATGACATCAATGGTGTTGTCATGCATAAGTGGGGACTTATGTTAAATTATGTATGGACTTGCGATGCATTTTTTGAACAACTTTCTAAAATATAGGTATATAAAAATTTTTGACAACACACCTCCACTATTTTTTGTTTCATACAAACATGAGATTCAACATAAAAGCACCATTTACTTTGTCTTCATCAGTCATTAGCATAAATCAACTGGTTCCTCCTGTCATAATTAAGTAGGGGTTACAATATAATTAAATGGGGAATTGCAGTAGAGTTCGCACACAACTTTTGAACTTTGCAAACTCTGAAGTTTTTGACAATAAACCTGCAAATTAGATAGCATACAACTACTTGAAGTACTACACATTAACAATTTCCTGCATAGACAACAATTTCACACAATACAATAGGTGAATGCTTTTATTTATAGGAAAAGAAACTCTAAAGTTGTCTAGAAAAAAGAGAGGGGAAATTCAAATTCAAATGTTCAAATTTGGAGCCAAGTAGCAAAGTCATGCTTCTCACATGTTTAGGTGCACAAGGCATCCCATGGAGAGCAAACTAGGCACATTTAGGGTTGCTTGAGGCTGAAACTAGCTCAAGTAACCTTAATTCATGTCTCACACATAAAGTCCAACCCTTCTAGATCAAAACTACACTACTAGGCCCAAAGTCCAAAACAAAGTCCAAATACAAGGTTCACAAATCTTATACTACTTGACCCATAATACAAGACCTAAAATAAACCTATTCTACTATTTACAATCAATATTGATCCAAGAAAATAAGAGCTTGGTTCACTCAACTGAGTTGAAATCCACTCTTCTTGTTTGTGTCTGGTCATAGTTGGGGTGTTTATCATCACAACACATTTTTCTATTTGTAATATTGATTGTTAAAAACTATAAGATGACTCTGTTAGGAAAGTTTCTGAAAGTGTTTAATAACCTGTATTTTATTCAAATACTTATTCTATAACTAATATTTTCTTTCATATAATATCCTAATTGTTTTTTTTTTCTTCTTACACTTGATTTAAGGTGATCTCATTTGACTCTTTAATAGCAAATTGATTGTTAAGCTTAATTTTCATACCATTATTTCAAATCCAGCTATGGCTGATATTCTCGTTCTGTGTGACATCTAGTTGCATCACTTTAATTAGAACATCAAATCTGGGACATCTAATTAAGTGTGCACATTTCCAAATTCCTTAATTCACTCTTCATTAACACATTCATGAGAAAACCAAATCGCATTTGGGTTTGGCATATTTTTGTCTCTGTGAAGATAATTGAATTGCTTCACCTAAAACAGTCTTCTGTCTTTTTCAGTTAACACTGCAAATTCAAACGTTATTGACTACCCTTTTCTTCATATTCTTCTTCACTTTTCTACCTTTCCTTTCATAGGCGAACATCACTGAAAATCGTAGCTTTCAAAGTTACTAACGTAATTGTCAATTATCTTTGCTCATACCGATAATTGTCACTAGTATTCTCACAAGAAAGAAAGAAAAAGTAGGTCTTGCAATCGTATCTGTTATTCTAATTTCAAAGTTTGGTCTTGGTGTTTTCTTTTTTAATCTCTGTTTTGTTTCAGTGGGGCCTTTCTTTTTCTTTGTTCTTTTTTTACTCACACTTGGTCACTCGCTGTCATTATTGACTTTAGTCCTAACACTACTTTGGCCACACACAAAAAAGTTAGTGAACACAGCACAACAAACAAAAAAAGAAGGTAAAATTTTAGGCCAAAGTTCTTCCAAGACATTGCATTTGGACCCTAGACACCTTAATTTCAACTCTGATTTGTTGTCTGCTACTGAGAAAAAGAGAGGAGGTAAATTTGAAGACCACAATTCTTGTTAACATTGCACTTGGATCTCAATGTTGGAGTAAATTCAGCACTTCCATCTTTCTGATTTTACTTGAAAGATAAATAATTTTATTTTCTCTTGTGTACTCACGGATTTAGGAAGTTCTTCGGGTCAAATGAATTCGATTAGTTTAGAATTCCAACAAAATCAATTAAATTAGTTTAAATTTTAGTTTAATAGGTTCACATCTAAGAACTATATATGTTTTTATTGTTATCTTATAATCATAAGCGTTAAATAGAGTTTTTATCCTAATATTATAATTTTCTTTTAATTTCATCTGACCATAGGGTATTTTTCAATTTGATTATACTTTTTTTAAAATGAATTAATATAACCCTTTCCATCAAATTCATAATGACGATGTTATTCTAGTGTTATATGAAATAAATTTCGAATAATGTGTAATTAGTTAAAAAATTGAATTGTTTGACATGTGAGGTGAGCAATATTAAAGTTAATTTGTTAACGAAAATAACATGTAACATGAACAAATGATATATGATATAATGAAAAGGAACTCTAAAGTAGGAATATCAATATACTCAAAGAATTGTGGAGTTTCATATATGGTGATTTCATGTGATAAATGGAGGAGAAAATAAGATAATTACATCTTAGTCTTTTCTTAATTTTCAAGAACGAAAATTGTTGTTAGAATGATTTTCAGGTTCCTCCATTATTTTTTTTTCTTCATCTCTCTCCTATATCTATTTTGCCTAATTTTCTTTCTTCGTACATTATTTATTTCAGAATTTGATCACACTTTGTCCTAAGTGAGAACTTAAGATCAATTCACTACAAGAAAATATCTCATTAACAATTAATTTTAGTGACTAAAAGTTGTTAGTCACTATAATGACCAATTTAGATAGTAATTTACAAAATAAAAAATTATTGGTTACTAAAATAGTCACTATTATGAATAAAAAATTGTAATTGGTCTTTAAATTGGTTTATAAAATTTAGCTACCAAAGAAAATTGGTCACTAAACATTAACTACATAAGTTTTTTATAACAAAGGAATTAGTTTCTAAATTAGTCTCTAATTAACTAGTGACTAGTTTAGTAACCAATTATAATTTTTTATTCATAATAATGACTATTTAAATAATCAATAATTTTTTATTTTGTAAATTGATACCTAATTTTATCACTATAATGACTAACAACTTTTGATCACTAAAATTGCTTATTAATGAGACATTTTTTATAAGGTTTTTAAACATGCAAGTTCCTATTTATTCTATATGTACTTTGTTTTCTATTTTTTCCTATTATTTTATCATCAATATTGGTAAGATTAATTGAAACAAGTAATAATATTCAAAATAGTAAAATAACATAAAAAAAAAGAGAAATTCCAAGATTCCATATTTCTAAATGATGTTAAATCAATTTAATAAAAATGAACTCTATTAGGTATTTAAAAAAACATAAAAACTCAATTGAATAAAATATAGGGACAAATTTAGTAAGTAAACCATAAAATTAAAAAAGTTATGACAATTATGAGAAAGAAAAAAAAAATCTATATTTTGACATTATGAAACGTTGTGGATGTAGGTGTGGTATTATGAAAACCTAAGATTTGACATAGACCAACCCAAATACCAAAGTGGTCATTAAACACCTCAAACAAACCCTATCAAGTTATCCATATTGGGAAGACTATTTTATAATGTTAAGCCACCACCCTAACCTGCCAACCTTTATCACCATTGTGCTGAGCTTCACTCCGACCTATCTAACTTCACACTGAACCTGTCGCTTCACTTTTAATCACTGTCGGAGAAATTTTTTACGTGTCACATAAACTGTGGTGGATCACACATTTTCTTTTTGTATTCGACAAAAATCAATTTGTCACAGAAAAGAATACAGCATACACTAATACAGTTATCGCAGCTGCTTCACGCCAATTTCTTTTATCTTCGTCTCCTTTTTTTTTTTTTGTTAGGTGTTTAATATAAATAAATTAAAAATATAACTTTAGACGAAAAAAATAGAAAATTATTCTGGTCAAAAGATATTGACACCGATCATATCAGTCAAACGCATTCAGAGTTGTGATCTATCTTTTCTTCACTTATGAGAGTCCTTTTTATGGTGATAGTCTTCTGATATTAACTGTTATTATTAAGTGTCTCTTTTTCATTATGCCACTTTTCTTGTGTATTCAAATATTACTCACTTAATTAACATTAAACTCCTTTATTACATCAATATTTAATCTACTTATTTAATTGACTTTAAGTCTATCATCACATAACCCTCTAAACCTTAGTCTAAAAGAGTGTAAGGCTAAAAGGATATTTTCAACACTAACCAAATCGACATTGAGTCTAACATCATAGAGCCCCTTAGCCTTAACCTAAAAGAGTGTAAGGCTATAAAAGTTGTATCTTTATTCCTTTGCTATCATAGGCCACCTTTTACCTTTGTCTAATAAAGTAACTAATTTTGTAGGCACTTTGATAATTCACCTTCTTCTTTAGGCACCTTGAAAGGGTACCATCAGACACGTTAAGAGGTTGCTCACTTGCTTGTTTAGGAGACTCTCCTTTTCGCCTTTTGGGAGATTGGTTGCACCTTTTATTTTTTAGGATACTAATTGTTCCTTTAGTAGAAAATTTATAGGAGACTGATTGCTCCTTTTTTAGAAGAAAATTCATAAGAAACTAATTCCTCCTTTAGTGAAAACTTCATGAGATTGATTGCTCCTTTAGTAGAAAGTTCATAAGAGACTAATTGTTCCTTTAGAAAAAATCATAGGAGTCTGGTAGCTCATTTGCAAGAAAATCCATCTGAGACTAATTACTCCTTTAGTAGAAAGTTTGTAGGAGACTGATTGAGCCTTTAGAAGAAAATTCATAAGAGTGTGGTTGCAACTTTAGAAGAAAATCCATAGGAGACTAAATGCTCCTATAGTAGAAAGTTCATAGAGACTAATTGCTCCTTTAGAAGAAAATTCGTAGGAGACTCTCCTTTTTGCCTTTTGGGAGACTAGTTGCTCCTTTTATTTTTTTAGGAGATCAATTTCTCCTTTAGTAGAAATTTCATAGGACTGATTGCTCCTTTAGAAGAAAATTAATAGGAGAGGGTATCTTGAAAGGTTACTCTGAGTATCTTAAAAGGTCACCCATTTTCTTGTGGTGGAGCACCTTGAAAGGCTGTCCTCAACCGCCGTAAGTAGTTGCCCATATTTTTTGGTTGCTTCATCTTATTCTTTTTCTTTATCCAAATTCGTGTTGTAGTTGCAATTACACGTCAAATCATGTATTCTACATCTAGTTTCCTTCTTTCTCTTTTTTGGTTTGTCTTTTCCATTTGTAGAACAAGTCATAATACTAAATTAATGATCATACCTCACCAAATCAAGTTTAAGGTTAATATAAACATTATCCCTTATAAATTTCATCTTATCGACAACAAAATCTTACACAATTAAGAACTAACATAGTGTGACCACCTCATGTGACAAAACCTTAAACTCTATAATTTCTTTGATTTATTATCAGATAATAATGAAAACTAAAACAAGTAAATGCTCCATTCAATAAGTGGTGTTTCGGTGGTGGTTATGCACAATATTCGTTTGGCTTAGAATATAATTATTTATATTCTCAAATGTATTTTCTATAATACATTTTTAATTTTTTTAATAATATTTTCATTTTCATGTTCTCAGAAAGCACTCTCCAAAATTTTAAAAAAATATAATTATATTCTATAATTTAAAAAGAGAGTTTTTTTTTATTCTAAAATACTAGAATCCAAGAGTGTCCAAAATAAATTTTACAAGAGTACTAGAGTACTAGAGGAATTGCATTTACGGTTGTACTTTTAAGACTTTTAAAAAATAAAGAAATCTCATTTACATTTGTAATTTGGTATAAATAGATGCATTGTATAAAATAAGAACAATATATAAAAATTTTATAATAAAATAATAACATAATACTAATGATGGCTTTAGTTGTAAATGTGCAGAACATTCATCCTTATTGCTCCCTTTTTTAGATTTTTTTTTTCAGGTAGCTTTTATAGTTGGACCTTGCCATTACAATTGAAACTCAAGAATAAAAAACATATATGCTATTGCAATAAGGGTGAAAGGAAAATATACCTTTGCTGCCTTTTCTATTTCTTTCTAATTCCTTGGGGAATTTCGATTGCTTCTTTATCGCCTTCTCTTGTTGAAACTACAAGACTCAATGTAACTATTTTTGCTTAGTGTAGCCTATGTGTGGCACCAATGTAGGTCTTCAAGCATTGCTTCCATGGGATAACAGGGTTGTTTATGTTGCACAAATGTTGCGTAGGGTACCACACCCTATGAAATTGTAGGCCAGAAACACCATATTCATTTCTTTGTAGTATTTGATAAGGGACACACTATGAAGATAAGGGAGCAACACCAGAAAATTTTTTGCTACTTAACATGATGCTTTCATGGGAAGCAATGACTATCGAAGGCGTCATGGCAATAACTTTTTTGGAAGACGAGCAAAAGAGTGAATCAACAATGTCAATCGAGAAGTGTTTCACCTAATTGTTCGAGAAACTATGTATTGGAAAATAAAAAAATTTAGGCATTAGGAAGAGTTTCAACGAGCCCCACAGTGGGCACCAAAATATTATGGTCAAAAGGTATTGAGACCGATAAGCCAAAAGCATTCAGAGTTGTGATATGCCTTTTCTTCACTTCTGAGGGTGCTTTCATGGTGATCGGCTCCCGACTTTCTTTATTCTCTTTCGTTACGTAGTCTAGAAAACCTCCTATTAACTATGACCATTAAGTGTCTCTTTTTTCATTATGTGATTTTTCCCATGTATTCAAATGTTACCCCCTTTATTACATCAATATTTAATCTACTATTTTCATTGGCTTTAAGTTTATCATCACACAGTCTCTTAGCTTTAGCTTTAGCCTAAAAGAATGTAAGGCTAAAAAGGATCTTTTCCAAACAAAAATAAATAATGGACAGTAATTATAATTTTTGTAGTTTTTTCCTTTAACATCATATGCATAATCTTAATTTTGGTTATATCCATCTTTTTATATAAATCAAATTGAACAATGTATAAGTTTGTTGATCACTAATTGATCCATTAAGTGTATTTTATATATATATATATATATATATATATATATATATATATATATATATATAATTTTCGATGCCTAAGTTAGACCTTTTTCTTAGGGCACCATAGATTTAGTGCATTTTGGTTTTACCATAATCAATTTCTAAAATCAATTCATGTTGATAAATTGTTTGAAGGCACCTAGAATCAATTTCTAAAATCAATTTAAGATGACAAATTCACATCCAAACAAAAGCAACTCTTTCTAGCTTCTTCATCAACCAAAATCAATTTTGTCACATCACGTAAAATCAATTCCCCAAACGCATATCCAAACAGACCCTTAAGTTAAAAGAAAAAAAAAAGAAAGATACGAAAAAAAGAAGAAGCAAAAGTAGAGTAAGATAAGTAGAGAAATTTTTTACTTACATAAACCATTAAGTTTTTCAAAATAAACTTTATATACATATCCAAATGTATATATAAAACTTTGAGGAAAAGAGATCATTATTATCTTTATGTGTTTTAAAATAAAGATTCGTACCTATAAAAAATATTATGATAAACTATTGAAATAAAAGTTCATCATAACACAAATGTGTATAAAATAAAAATATGATAATTGACAAATCATAAACCAATTCAATACAAAGTTATTCCATCAACACATACATGTAGACACATATAAAATACAAATGAGTATCAAATAATAATCAAAAAATGAAATAGCAATTAATACCTTAAAAAAGAATCGTATTAAGTATTTCTTACTAGAAACTAGCATATGATCTAAATCAAAACTTAAATTAACAAGCATATCTACATGTGTCATGGTATTAAGAACTTCTCCTTGTAATACATCTTGAAAAGCCTCATATCACTTGATTAAACAAGGGAATGGGTGATAGTAGGTATATGTAATGGAGTCTAAGTCCGTGGTATTTATTGTCCCAATTAAAAATACTTTAAGCTTGTATTTGACTTTTCATATTCTCTTGTAGTAGAGTGTTGTGAGTTTTGGGTTAAATTCTTACTTTGGAGAGTGTGAATGTACTTGGGGTAAAAGGGCATAGGAGAGTGGTCTATGTGTTGTATATATTTTCACATGGTGTTATTCTCTAATTGTCATTAGACAATTGTTGTGGTGGGTTTATCTTATTTCTCTATTAGTAGGTTGATTCTCAGGGGTAAAAACGATAATATCTTCATTGAGGATGCATTTTTCCTAACAATCCTAACCTTTTTACTGCATGATATCTTAATATATGTGATTTATATTGAGTGAAATAGGGCCCATCTATGTTATAACATATGTGGTTTTACTTAATACACAACTTAATCAATGGTTCACATATCATCTCAAACTTGTGATCCCAAATTCATATATTCTTAATAATCATTTTCATCCGTAACAAGACCATAATTCAATTAAATGTACAAGTTAATATTCTATTTAAATTTATATTTAACATTCACCTTAAATATATTAGAGAGATAAAAAATTAGCTTGAGCAAAAATTACCTTACTTAAGCACAAATTTCTTCATTTTACCAAAACTTTAGTCGAGAAAGGGTTGAGTTTCAACTCGATTTTCTCTTGAATTAAAGTTTTTCGTTTGAACAAAAATAAGATTATAAGTAAAGGTTGAGTTTTTGCTCGATTTTCACATGACCAAAAATCCTTCAATTTGAGTGAAAATATCTTAAAATTAATTTCATGCAACATAACCAAATTTGTTTTCAAAATTTTCTCCCAAAACTAGTTTAACAAATACAATGTTCAAACAAATACAAAAATATTAGTGCAACCATACTTTTCTCAAATACCATCCTTACTCATTCCAATTCAACCGTGATAATTCAATTTCAATATACATTTGCATTCAGTTTAAACTCATAAACTAATATATGGAAAGCTATAAGAGACTAACTTGACTCATCTAAACCGTATTCAAAACTCAATTTAACAAATCATAACTTTACAAAAGTGTCAAACTTAAAGCATTCTAAAATAATCCTCTAATATCCTAAAAAAATACTATAATATTTTTACTCGATTTCAACGTTCAAATTGTTTTCAAACAAAACATAATCTCTCCATAGAAGTCAAGATATTATGACCAGGTCACACTCACTTCTAGATAATTTATCTTAAGGTTCCATTAAAAACTTAATACTTTCTCTTACCTGCGATTCCATGCTCTAGAGTAACTTTCAACTCAAGTAAGAAAACTACTCAAAATCTAGATACCCATAGCAAAGTATCAAAAACAACAAAATTTCAATATAAACTTAACCAAGTTAGTAGGGTTACTTTTCTCTAATAACCCCACCAAAACTGATGACAAATCTAAAAGAAAAGAAAGAAAATATGGAAACTTGAGAGCAAACACTACTAGAATTTCTTATATTTCATGGAATTTTGCTTGTAAATTTGTTATAAAATTTTGCAAAATAATATTTGTTTTTGCTACTTTTCTTAAGAGTTTTAATTGGCAAATAATTCCTTTGTGAATAATTATTTTCTACAAATTTTTTCGCTAAAAATGTTTTATGCCAAATATCTTGCAATAAAATTTCTATGAATTTCTTGCAAATTATTATTGATAACAAAATTTATATGTATTTTTTAAGAAAAAGTATTCAAAAGAAAATTCACAAGAAATATGTATTTTTTTAGTAGTGAAACAAGATCATGCTATAATCAAAAAACTAATTTGTCGAAAATTATCCTTAGCTCAGTAACTTTTGAAGATGTGATCATATTATGAAAGATACACAAATTGGTAGTAAAGGTTTGGATTTTACACATTGATAGCACATATTTTGTTCAAACATTCATAACTTCATTATATGATGATTGTACTTTTCATTTGTTTTATTTTGATTTTAATTTATTTTCTTTAAATAGTAATGAATTGGTTCCATTACTAACAATTGTTTTAATATCATATTTTTAGCTCATTATTTTAACCATAACTTTTTTTTAGACATTAGTTATTGCTAATTTAATTCATTGGATTCTACACTTACATGACTTCAAAAATAAATTGTTGGATTTGGACTCCTCTAATTTTTTTGTTTTACAATTTTTAGAAGGAGACAAATTATTTGTTGAAAATTTGTAAATGAAAACCATCCACGTTTGACTTTTGTAATTGGGTTTGTAAACTTTATTAGAGCCCAAATTAGGCCCATAATTTCTTTAGATTTTTAAAAATCTTCGTTTAGTCTTTAAACCTAATGGAGGCCAAATTCTGCTCAAAACAATAAACATCATTTGCAAACTTTTTAAGGTTTTAGTTTTCCTATTTTTAATCTATTTTTGTATTTTCATATAGTTTTATTGTTCTTTTCGTTGCATTTTTGTTATTATCTAATGGAGAACTAAATCTCAAAAGATCAATTCATGGATTCAACATAACAACAGGAATTGAATTTTGCTTGTATTGTTTGTGGATTTGAATTTGTTACTCTTTCCTAATTTCAATTTTTTTCTTTGTATTGTTTTTAAAATTAGAAATCAATTGAATCTTGATTTAATAGCTAACCACGTATTATGTTGAATGATATGGAGATTTAATTTATATAGCTTATAGTTTGATGATTAAATAATTGAATGAGTTAATTGTTAAATATAAATAATCTTTAGAGAATTATAATATTTGAATTGTCGATTGGTTGTTTTAGTCTTCTAAAGTTACAATTTGGAATTATATTTGTTTACAATTTATATTTTCTTTGAATCCCCAATTTTATTTCTAGCAAAAAAAAAACAATACTAAAAGTACAATACAATTTAATATAGTCGTGAAATATTTAGAGAATTTTGGTGTTTTTTTTTATTTCACCTAAGACAATAATTATCCTTACAAATTTTTTATTTTACAATTTTATCTTTCAATAAAATAATATTTTAATAAATATTTAAATTTCTAATTAAAAAGTTATATCTTTATTAAATATAAATAATTTTTATTTAATAAAATTCGTAACTATATAATTGCTCCTTTTAATTATAACTTTCTCCACTTAAAAGAAATAGTAAATATATTTTTTAAATCATTCTTTCCAGAATTGCACTTTTAACATAACTGTATAATTTAAATTAAAAGACGTGGAAACACATTATTTAAATTAATTAGAAACATACATAAATTTAGTATGTATAATAATTAGTTAAAAGATATTTTAAACCTTTTAAATAGTTTTTCTTAGAAAAAATTATAAATAATAAAAATATTAAAATAGGAGATAATATACATGAAAAACAATAAATAATAAAACATAAACAAAAATTACAAAACTCGTCCCTTTTCTAACTGTGTTACTGACAAAAAGGTCATTAACCTGTGTGAGACGAGGCTTGTTTAATTCAAAGAGAAAAAGTTATTTTATATATTAAATAGTTACATTTATCAATTGGATAGAGAATATAATCGTTGAAAATTTATTGTTGTATATAATATTAAATATTTATTATTCAATTTTTAAAAATATAAGTTTTTTAAAATTGAAATGATATGGTTATTAAAAAAGCTTGAAAAAGAACCTCTTAAAATAAATAACTATTTTTAAAAGAACACCATTTTAAGTAAATGTGAGTATTGGGTTTGTTATTGTTCTCTTTAGATCAGAAATTTTGATTGGATCATTCAATTTAAGTCCCAACCCAACTAAATCAAGATTCCAAACACTACAACAAAAATCACTTTAGACAACAACATAAAATTATGATCTAAATTATAAAAACCACGGTCTAAAGATTATACCACATTTTTTTAGGTGTGGTATAGGTGAGTGTGGTTATAGGTAATAGACAACGGTTTTTAGTACGACAATGTTTTTGAAACCGTTGCTTAAAATCCTTACAATAGACAACAGTTTTTCAAGTTGATTTTAAACCTCACTTATATTTTTAGACCACATTTTTACTGGTTTTGTCCACATAGTTTAAAGCAACAGTTGTATAATCATGGGCTTTCATGATATTTATACAACATTTATAAAAATGTTGTTTATTATATGTTTAGGCCACATTTATTTAGTCGTTATCTAATTTAGTGTGGTCTAAACTACAAAATGTTGTAGTGAAATAAGTGGCCAAAGTTGAGTAAACTTAACTTTATAATATAATATATCAATTTTATCATTATACATAATTAAACTGCTGAATAAAATGAATGTGAAACTTATATTTGTTTTTTTAATAGATCATCGTATTAATGTAAAGTATTATATAATCAATAAAAAGCATAATAAACATATATAAGTATAATAGATGTATTTATAAATTTTCCATGAAAAAATAAAACTGAACTTTTGAAAAAATAATCAATACTTTATCAACTAAGAAGATTTTTACAATTCAAAAGTTATATATAAAAGCAATCAATATTCTTTTTAAACAAATCATCAATAGTTCTACTATTTCACAAACCCTTCTACGTGCAATCTCATCTGCTCACATATAACATACTATCACATCAAATGGACAAACAACAACACAAAAGACATCAAGGTAAGCTTGTGCAATTATAATAAATCATACGTATAAAATTTTAATCTCAACAAAGCTTTTTCTTCTAAGATTACTCATTCAACTTCTCCTATAATATACCATCCTTATAACTCAAACAATTAATAGTCCAATGGCTCGGAGACTATGCACATGTATTGAGTAGAATCAAGGATTATAGACCTATGATGTGAACACTTAGTAGATTTTTGGCTATTACCACCTAGGTTTTACTCCACCAAAATATATTAGGACCTATGTCCTCATCCCCATGATATGGGTTAATTCTTTCTATCTGCGAGGACCAATACTATTTCAAACCAGCACCAAATAGTGGAAACCTCATTTCATATAGGACCTATGTCCTCATCACCATGATATGGGTTAATTCTTTCTATCTGCGAAGACCAATCCTGTTTCAAACTAGCACCAAATAGTGGAAACCTCATTTCACACACATACACACACACACACACATCATAATTTAGACTCTCGATGCTTAATAGGGATAGAAAATAGAGTTTCGTATTGTATGTGGGTGGCTATTATATGGAGATAATAATATAAAAACTTTAGGAAGGAAATAGCTTATATTGAAGAGATATTCTCAAGTACACAATTAAAGGCTTGGGCCAAGATAATAGGTGAAGAATCAAAAGCAACCTTCTTGTATTCGTATTGGTGTCTCAACATAATAACTTATGTAACATCTAAAAGAGGGTAAGTTTGAGATATCGCTGGGAGAGGTGTAAAAGATGACAAAAAATGGGTAAGGGACAAATGTAGTGTAATGGAAGTAGTGGTACCTGTACAAATATCATGAGTTGTAAAAATGACTAAGGATGTTGTTTAAAATAAATTAGTTACATTGACCAAGGATAATGTATTGTTTAGGTAGTCTTGTAATAACAATAATTTTAAGAACATGTTACGTTGGTGGTGTTGGTAGATTTGAATTGTGATGCAAGAAAAGATGATAATGTCCTTTAGACATTTCATTTAAAGAGAGGATTAACTAAATATGAACATGGCTTTAGGGTATGGATATGGTGGTGGTTGGCTTGGAAGTAGTATTATTACATTGTTGACTTATATGCACACTCGGTTGAAGATAAAAAGGAATATGCTTCAAAAAAAATCTCCATTAGAGAGACTCACACAACAACGAAGACTATAATATTGATACTATAGCCACTACTTAAGTGTAGTAACTTAGATAAAATGTGGACAAGTAATTTATGGTTCAATCCAAACATATACATAATAAAGTATCCTTCATAAATTAAAGATGAAATCTTACAATGTACAAAGAAGGACATTTTTAACTATTATTGTATCTATAGTGTTGTACATATCTTGTAAACGAGTTGGATCATCCTAAGTACTCCATTATAGTTATAAAATATCTTATTGTCGATATGAAAAGATACATTTGTTTTAAAATATGATACTTATATACCGAAACAAAGTTCTACCAATCATATAATTTTGATGATGTCCAATTGAAATAAAAACTCAATTAATTTACATGACAATAAACAAAAAATTTAAGGAGACTAGAAAACGAAAATCCTAATGTTATTCATAGAAAATTTACATGAATAAACAAAGTTGGCATTTATTTGATTGAAAGGTTTTAAAAAAAATTGTAGACCACATTTTTGTACATGTAGAGAAGATCTTATAATCATTCACTTTTTGTTCCTGCATGGACAATATTAGATCATTATGGGACTCAAACCTCATCTTACCACAATCTTTAAGCTTCTCAAATGGACACTCCTTGGTCGTATTCGTCATGTCTTCGCCACTCGACACTTGATAGAACATTGGGGGGTTACCTACATAAAAGGCTCCGACGATCAAGTCAGCAAAAAGCTCTCAAAGTCAAGTCTTAGATTATATGCCAATGAAAATACATACCTTTAATTACTAGGGTCCACTCTTATTTATAGGGGATTAATATCGTTTTACCTTGGTCCAAGCCATGGGTTGAGTCTTGATTACGTTTATAGTGGCCTAATCTTTATTGGGTTTGGTGTGGATTTAGTTGGGCCCAAACATTAGGCCCATCATTCTTTCATAGTGCTTTCATTTGTTTTTCTTCAAGTTAAAATAGGCGGCATTCCACTGTTGTGGCTGGTAGGTGTATATATCGTCTTTATGATTATTGAATCGGCCTAGTTGTCTGACCTTGTCGTTATATACATTAATTGATTCGTGTTTATTAATGAGGTACTGACTAGTATATCCTCATGTACTCGATTATGGTCTGTGTGTTATTCCTTTAGGCCTATTGGTTACATCAAGTTAGCGACCTTTTAGGATAGCGGCCGATTTGGCTACTATGGTACAATTACCTTAAGTTAGCGGCATTGTAGGATAGCGGCCAATTTGGCCATTATGGTACAACTTTCAAATTTTCAATCCCTTTTTTTTATTCTTAAAAGATAACCATGTATATAATTGAACATTTTTAAATACTAGATTTGACTTTAGAGATCGATTATTTTATAATTCTATTTATTATCATTGAAAACATAAAAGCAAAGGAAACATGATTGATTTTTAAAGAAACAATTATTACATTTCATAGAAAAACATAAGTGGGAAAATTGAAGGAAAACAAGGAGGAACATGAGAGAAAACGCTGGAGAGTTTAATTGAAAGGTTAGGTATCCAAGTAAGAGAAACTAAATTACTTTTCTATCATGGGTGATTTGTGTTCATGTACTAAGATTGGGTGAATCACATTTATTAATTGGGTACTATTTGTAAGACCCATGAAAAATAATTAAAATTCCATGGAGGGTAGGTTGGACATGAATAATATTATTTAAATTAATAAATAATAATATACACCAAAGTGAAAAGTAGCATCGTTGGTTTAAGCTCTTTGTTATGGATTGAGGATGAGAGTCATGTGTTCGATTCTTGCCATGTTATGTGTTTTTTCTTTTCTATAATTGTTTTGGATGTTGCATGCATGTGAAAGAATTGTTGTAATGTTTTTTGTGTTTGTGTATGACAAAATAAATGTTATAGTCTATTGGTTGTAGTGTTTTTTTAAAACTTAGAGGTAGTGAGTTCGAACCTTGGGTAGAGAAATAGAGGTGAAGACTCTTTGGAAAGAGGAGACCATGCGAAAGTTAGAGCAAGGTCAAGATAGTATTGTTTCAGGAATTCCAGTTAAGGGAAGTTGAACTTTTACTTATTTTTGTGTTTATGTGTGGAGAAAATTTTGAGGTTTGAAATATGGAATTGTAAAGAGTGTTCTTCTTGGTGATAAATTATGAAAACTTTTTTTTGGGATGAATCCATGGAGGAAATGTGAAATACATCATTTAGTCTAAGTTTTGAGGTAAGGGGAGATGCCATGATGATAATATTTTGTTCTGCTTATGGTATAAGTTCAATCGTCTTAGTTATTCACATGAAAAGTGTTGATGGAATTGTGGTGTTCTTAGTTAACGAGACAATGAGGTTTTGGTGGAATTTTATCACTAAAATGTACGTGTCTTTTGGGGGTGAGGTTCTATAATTTTTGGTGCAATGAAAATAACCTTATGGATTAATGTGAATTTTCTTTTGTGTTGTGAAATTCTTAGGGGTTGGTGGTTCGGGAGCAAAGTTGGAATTATGTACAAAGCATCAAAATTTTGAGTTTTTTTGTGCTTAATTCATGACTCTTTGTTAATTGTGGATGATGTTATTGTTGGATGACTATGGTCAATGTGATGATACTATATCATGGAAGTATTTATTAGATTGATAAATTCCTATGAAAATGTTTGTTGTGTTGTCTTTGGCTCAAGAGTTAAGTGTAAAACTTTAATGGTGAATTATGGTTGCATGATTTTGAGCTCTGCATGATTTTTTTTATTAGGTGGCATATGTTAAGTGGGTGCATGCCTAATTGTGATTAGGTGCAAAAATTCCTTTATGTTCAAAGTGGTAAATTGGTTGAACGTATTATGTAGTATTGATGTGTGTTGAGCATAATTTGGAAGGTTGAAAGGTAAAAAAGAGACTTATTATGGAGGATTAAGTGCAACTTTAAATTGGTAAAGGGTTACTTGGGGCATTCCAAGTTTTGGTGCTTTAGAGTGAACCAAATAGGTGTTTGGACGCTATTTTTCGCAGTCATGTACATGTCTGGTCTCTAGGCAACAAGGTTGGTCGTTGGGCGAGCCATTTTTGCAAGGCAAAATAGACGTTCGACAATTGGTGGTCGTTGGGCGAGTAGCATGGTAGTTAGGCGATGACTACTGGTTGCTAGGCGATGACTAGTGTTGTCATTGGGCGAGCATTTTGCAAGACAAGTTGGTCATTGGACGACTAACGTTTTTTGTGTGTGATATATGATTTGGCATTTAAGGTTTGGGCTGCCTGTTTGGTGTCTTTTGCTTGTTCTGAATGTGGTTAACACTCCATTTTTCAGTATTTTTCCTTTCTAAAACTTTCTTTTTAATTTAAACAAATATTAGTTTGTCTTTAATAGTATTCATAAGAAAATATTTTTGTTAATATTTTAGAAAAAAATAGATTTCATAAAAATGTGATAATAAGGTTAGTTTTAATAGTATTTTGTTTCATTTAGTTTGCCCTTTTTAAAACCCAAATTTTAATAAAAGCTATTTTTCTAAGAGACCCTTTTATTTTTGCTTAATTGCATGTGAGCCTTACCTCCAATTGTTTGTTTTTTGCAGAGCAACCCTTGCCTTAGTCAATTACAGTTTGAATTAGCCTTCATTTTCATCAAAAGATATAGTTTTAGTAAAAGAGTGGTTGATCCTTTGCTTTAGTGAAAGAAGGCACAACTCTGATCATGGGGAAAGGCACGAACACCCTCATGCTTCATCACGAGTCACAACCTAATGGTCATGAGCTCGAGCTGATGCGAGAATCTAATCTGATGGAAGCCAACACAATGATCATGATGTATAGAGATGATGTGAAGATCAAATGGTATGTGGAGAGATGGAAGAACGAGAGAAAGGTCATGCTAAACGAGGGCCACGAAGTTGGTTGCAAGATTTACGATTCTGCTTTGCGAAGAGAGAAATGGGTTAGGCATTTTTATGTTTTTCAAGTTTTTTCTTTTAGGGTTTCTTGGGAGAGCCCTACCAGAGCAAGATAGAGAGAAATGTTTGGAGGCTAGGGTTTGAGAGTTCAAATTCATGTTCTTTGGAGAGGGGAAAAAGTGTAATGTGAGAGGGCCTTCTCCATATCTGATGGATGCAAAGTAGCCTTCAGAGATTGGGGTTTTCCTTAGTGTGTTAGGTAGCTCTACTTAGTTCACTCACGAGAGAAACAAACACTAAGATTGGGCTAAGAGTGTTTCCTTTCACCATTTAAAATTCTACCACTTTCTTTATCTCTTGTACGCTTTTGACTTTGCTGATTTTAATGAAATATAGTTTCAATTTCAGTTTTGATTTCCAACTTTCAATTTGATTGCATTTTAAGTTTTCTTGTCCTTAATTTCTACAATTTTAAATTCCATTTTAGGTTTTTTGCCTTTAAAATTCTATACCACTTTGCTTTTTCTTTCTTTGCTTTGGTTTTACTTTTCTGCAACATTTTTGGTTTTATTAGTCATTTTAATAGTCTAGTAGTATTCTAATTCATGCATTTTCTCATTAAGCTTACTATTGCATTTAAGTATGAATCTAGTAGCTTTGGTATTCTGTTGTTGTCATGTGGAGTTTTATTACTATCCTCATTTAGCTTTGCATTGCATCTAAATAAAATTGATTGCATTTAGGGTGTTAATGTTGTGTCTTGAATGCCAACTCTGTTTAGGGGTTATAATGCATATAAACATGCTTTGAACTTCCAAGGTCACACTTATCTCCACATATTTCCATTAATGCATACTGCTTTTGCTGATAAATTCCACTAATGTTTGTGGTTCTAATTTTGCCATCAAATCTTGTGTTTTATTCTATAGTTTACATTAGGTTTGCACCTTTTAATTATATCAACTATGTATTTAGCCTAGGTTTTAATTGAATAAATTATGCATCAGTTTGGTTGTTGGCCCAGGTTTTGCATCATGCCAGCTCTGCATGTTTTCAATGCTGATGACAGGATCTGTTATGAGTTATTATGGGTTTGTTGTTGCATATTGAAGTTCAGCTCTGTCAGATGTTTCATGTTCACACATGGGTGGAGTAGATAGCCATAATTAGTCCTTAGCTTTGCATCCTTGCATAGATAACTTAATTCACATATGCATTCCATTAGGCCACTTTGTGTGTGATTATTCTACATTTATATTGTTTCCATAAATCTTATTATAGGGTATGTGTGTTATTTCCTAACAACTGGTATCAGAGCTTGATTGTTACTATTGTTTATTGTTATAAACAATTTAAAGGGAATCATATTTGAGTGGGAGCAATGGATACAAATGAAGGAAATGTGAAAATTTAAAAGTTTGATGATGCAAACTTTGGCTTTTGGAAGATGCAAATTGAAGATTATTTGTATCAGAAAAAGATGTATTAATCTCTCTCAGGAAATAAACTAGAGGACATGAAAGATGAAGATTGGGCTCTTCTTGATAGGCAAGCCCTTGAAGTTATCCATTTGATGTTATCTTGCAATGTTGCATTCAATATTGTAAAAGAAATAACCACATCAGGTCTTATAGAGGCTCTTTCTAGAATGTATGAAAAACCTTCAACCTCAAACAAAGTTCATTTGATAAGATGGTTGTTCAATTTACGGATGATAGAAAATGCTTCAGCAACACAATATCTTAATGAACTCAATATAGTCACAACCCAATTGAGTTCCATTGGAATAGAATTTGATGAGGAAGTACGAGCATTAATTCTTTTTTCTTGTCTACCAGAATGTTGGAATGCTACTGTCACAGCTGTGAGTAGCTCATCGGGAAGTAATAAGTTGAAATTTGATGATGCTCGTGATTTGGTTCTCAGTGAAGAGATCTGACGAAGAGAGTTAGGTGAATCGTCAACCTCTTTAGTTTTGCATACATAATCAAGAGGGAGAAGTTTAACTAAAGGATATAGACATAGTAAATCAAAGGAAAGGAGGTGTAGGTCTAAAAACCCTCGTAACTTCCATAACTCAAAGACTATTGAGTGTTGGAATCGTGGAAAGATTAGGCATTACAAAAATCGGTGCAAGAATACACCGAAGAATCTAGATGTGAAGGTACATGCAAATCTTGCCTCTACCTCAAGAGGAGATGATGCATTAATTTTTTCCTTAGAGAATACGAAAGAGTCTTAGGTGTTAGACTCTAGAGCATCCTTTCATGCAACTTCATAAAGAGAATTCTTTGAAAATTATATCCCCGGAATCCTTGGTAAAGTTTACCTTGGTAATGAACAATCTTATGAGATTGTTGGTAAATGTACAATTAAGATTAAGTTAAATGGGTCGATATGAGAATTGAAGAATGTTAGACGTATTCCTTACTTGACAAATAACTTAATCTCAGTAGGCCAATTAGCCGATGAAGGCTATACAACAGTATTCCATGGAGATCACTAGAAGATTTCTAAAGGTGCAATGACTATTGCTTGTGGTAAAAAGAGTGGTACTCTTTACAAGACTACTGAAGCATGCCATTTGATTGCATTTACAAGAAATGAAAATTCCAATCTATGGCACCAAAGGTTAGGCCATATGAGTGAGAAAGGAATGAAGATCATGCACTCAAAACATAAACTACCAGGTCTTCAGTAAGTAGAAATTGACATGTGATTGTATACTTGGAAAGTAGAAAAGAGTTAGCTTTCAGACAAGTAGAATAACTCGAAAGAAAGAGAGACTTGAGCTTGTCCACTCTGATGTTTGGGAACCGACGACTGTCCCATCTATTGGTGGGAAACAATACTTTGTGACTTTTATAGCTGATCACTCTAGGAAGGTGTGACTTTACTTTCTAAAAAACAAGTCAGAAGTATTTGATGCTTTCAAAATTTGGAAAGCCATGGTAGAAAATGAGACAAGATTGAAGATCAAAAAGCTTAGAACAGAAAATGGTGGTGAATATGAAGACAATAGATTTAAGAAGTTTTGTTATGAGCACGGCATCAGGATGGAGAGGATCGTGCCAAGTACGCCTCAACATAATGGTGTAGCTAAGCGTATGAATCGAACATTGACTAAAACAGCCAGAAGCTTGCGTTTGCAATCAGGCTTACCAAAGCAGTTCTGGGCAGAAGCAGTTAACACAACAAGTTACCTAATTAACTGAGGTCCATCGGTACCACTGAAGCACAAAATACCAGAAGAGGTATGGACTGGAAAAGATATACAACTCTCATATCTTAGAGTTTTTGGTTGTGCAACATATGTGCACATTAGTGATCAACGAAAGGAATAAACTTGATCCTAAATCGAAGAAGTGCACTTTCATCAGTTATGGTAAAGATGAGTCTAGGTACCGTTTATGGGATAATGAAAATATAAAGATTATCCGTAGTAGAGATGTGATCTTCAATGAAACAGTAATGTACAAGGATAAGGACAACACATACACTGGAAACTTTAAAAAGAGTTGTCCAATGTATGTAGAAGTGGATGATGTCCCTAAAACCCTTATAATTGATATTCCTCAACCAGAGGACTCAATTGAAAATAACAATGACCAACAACTTGACACACTAGAGCCTTTTACTCAAATTCCTGTTTTGAGAAGGTCTTCTCGACCTCATAAGTTTAACAAGAAATACCTAAATTATATATTATTAAGTGATGAAGAGGAACCTGAAAATTATAAGGAAGCATGTCAGACTTCATATGCTAGTAAGTGGGAGCTTGCTATGAAAGATGAGATGAAGTCCTTAGTATTCAATTAGACATGGGAACTTGTAGAGTTGCCTACGAGGAAAACGACATTTCACAATAAATGGGTGTATCGAGTAAAGGATGAGCATGATGGCTCCAGGAGATACAAAGCCCGATTGGTTGTCAAAGGATTTCAACAGAAAGAAGGAGTTGACTACCCTAAAATATTTACTCCAATTGTGAAACTCAATACTATCAAGACTATGTTAAGTATTGTGGCTAGTGAAGAGCTTCACCTAAAGCAATTAGACGTAAAGATTGCATTTCGTCATGGAGACTTAGATGAAGAAATTTACATGTATCAACTTGAAGGTTTCTCAGAAGAAGGGGAAAATAATATGGTGTGCAGATTAAAGAAGGTCTTGTATGGTTTCAAACAAGCTCCAAGACAATGGTATAAGAAGTTTGAAAGCTTCATGCACAAGGAAGGTTTCAAGAAGTGCAATGTTGACCATTTTTATTTCCTCAAGAGATATGAATCTAGTTATATCATTTTGTTACTTTATGTTGATGATATGGTAGTAGCAGGTTCAGATATGGATAAAATTAAAAACTTGAAAATAGAATTGTCAAAAGAATTTGACATGAAGGACTTGGGTCCAGCGAAGAAGATCCTTGGAATGAAAATGACAAAAGATAAACAAAAAGGAATTTTGCAGTTATCTTAAGTAGAGTACATCAACCATGTTTTGCATAGATTTAACATGGGAAATGCCAAAGGAGTTAGCACACATTTGGCTAGTCATTTTCGTTTATCCAACGAACAATCACCTCAGACAGATGAAGAAAGAGAATTCATGGCTACGGTTCTATATGCCTCAGCTATTAGAAGTTTGATGTATGCGATGGTCTATACAAGGCCAAACATTGGCCATGCAGTGGGAGTTGTTAGCAGGTTTATCTCAAATCCAAGTAAGGCTCATTGAGAAGTAGTTAAATGGATTTTGAGGTATCTACGAGGTACACCATAGAAGTGTTTGTGCTTTAGTCAAAGAAGAATTAAAAGTACAGGGTTACGTAGATGCAAACTTTGGAGGTGAAGTTGATCACTGAAGAAGTACCACTGATTACATTTTTATTGTTTGTACTACAACTATTAGTTGGATGCCACGAATTCAAAAGATTCTTGCTTTATCCACTATAGAGGCTGAGTATGTAGCAGTAACCGAAGCTAGTAAAGAATTAATATGGCTTCAAGGTCTGTTGACTGAGTTAGGATTTATCCAAAAGAGTATTTTGTATAGTGATAGTTAGAATGCAATACATCTGGCCAAGAATTCAACATTTCCTTCTAGAACAAATTGATCAAGGTGTGAAGAAAAATTGAAATTAGTCTTCCAGCAGGAGATTGTTGGAATTGGACAACTTAGTTTAGGTGTAAAAGCATATTTTAAGAGATAAAAATTAAAACCACTAAATTGGAAGGATAGCATAATTATAAGAAAAATAAAAATGTGAGGATTGTATACATTTGTGTTAAGTATAAATACATTGGCACAAAAATTTTATTATGAATTCCAATAATGAGAAAAGAGAGATAAGAGAGAGAAAAGAAAATATTTTATTTTTCTAGGTTGATGGAGTTGTGAATCAAGTGTTTTATAAACACTTGTTTTGTAATTTTCTCTTTCATATAAAAGATCTGTAGCAACACGAAGACGTAGGCATAATTGGCTGAACTTCATTATCAATATTGTGTGTGATTATTCCGCATTTATATTGTTTCCATAAATTTGATTATAGAAAATGTGCGTTATTTCCTAACAATGTTCTCATTTTTTTCATTCATTTCATTTTTTTAATACATATAAATTTATTTTGTATATTAATTTAATAATATTACAATATCATCACCTGATAAGTTAATATACAAAGTTAATTTATATTTATTAAGAACAAAGTGGGATAAATGGAGAAAATAATTGTTAGTGAATGAAAATAAAAAACTATTAGAATAGTTTTATAGAAAACATATAAAAATAATTGTTAGTTTTTAAAAAATAAATATATAATTATATTATAAAGGGTAAATTAGGAGTAAGTAAATATGGACACCAAAAAAGGAATCCTACCACGATATAATTAGTATTTAATTGGGTTTTTTTTTTGTGACGGTAGATAAAAAAAACATGAAAGGACAAGAAAATAACTTACAACACGGCAAAAATTAACAGTTACAACTTAATATCCGATTACGCGACAAGAACATCTTGGTCAGGCAGGATGGTTTGCCAATCAAGGAAAATTCTCAAGTGTTGGTAAAGAATCTTTCATTGGCACAAAAATTCTCATAATGGTTCTCAACCACAAAACCCACCTACGAGCGGGTCGAACACCCCTTCTACACTCATTCTTCTGTTATAATATTTTGTTGAGAATATTACTTAATATCTTTTTTATTTAAATTAGTTTCTAGGAAATTTCTCAGTTTTAGAAATGTTTCAGTTTTAGAAATTAGTTACTATTTTAAATTAAGAGTGAGATATTATAAATATTTTACAGCTGATATTATGTTACATTTTACTCTATATATAGGGTATATCAATAAAATACAAAAACATCTTCCTCCATATAACATATTACATATCTCTCTCATATATCTCATATCTTTCATATTTCATAAAGCCCTAAAAATCCAAAGAATGGTATTAGAGCCTGGTTCTTACTACTGGTAGAATTGAAGGAAATATGTCACACGTAACTATTCCACTCTTTGATGGTGAAAGTTATGATCTATGGGCGGTAAGGATGCAAACATATCTAGAGGGGCTAGATCTATGGGAAGTCGTTGTAAGATACGAGGAATTTAAATAATTAAATAAATAATTTTTTAATAAATGTGGATGGTAGGAGCCTTTATGGTATTTAATGTGGAGTGTTATGATGTGGAAAAGTATAACTCAAATGGTGAAAAATACTTGATTGTGTGCAAGAGGACTTGGGTTCAAGTCCTATATTATTTTAATATGTGTATTATTTTAAGGTTATGTTTGAATGTGATTAATTATAATGTAATCCTAAAAGTATAGGAATTATCATGGAAAATGAATTGGTTGAATTGGTTGTGCACTTGCTTTGTGATTGAATGGTTATAGGTTCAAACCTTGTTAAGAACGAATTAAATTTTCTTTTTGCCAAATTTTCTTTTGGCATGAATATGAAAGGCCAGAGGAAACCCTAGCTGCAAGAAGAACAACATAGTAGGCTGGGAAGGTAGCCAATAATGGTCTTTGAATGGCCATTAACATAAAAAATTAGTCATTAAGCATATTTTTTATTAATTTCGTTTGGGGTAGTAAATGGTGATTAAGGGAGTAGTAAATTAGGGAGAGAAGGGAATTTGAGGAGAGTTAGGGACTGCATTTTCGTGGTGCTGGAAGGAGAGGTTTTACAAAGCTATCATAAATGCTTTTGCAAGAGTGAAAGCTGAAAATTTTGGACTACGAAAGGAAGGTTCTTGGACATCATAAAGAAAAGGTTAGAAGACCATTTGGAGTAAGGATTTCCAGGTAAGTGGAGTTATTCTTATCTGTTTTGATTCGTGAATACCGTGTTTAACATTGTCATGACTTATTGCATGAAATTCCCTCTCCTTTTACGCTGTTTTTCGTAGTTTCTAGGTTTCTGCCCAAAAACCGGAAACCGCCTAGCGGTCAGGTGTATGTCGTCAAGCGACGCGTCATTTTCTGCCAATTTACTGGGTTTTGTTATGAACCGCTTGGCGACTTTGAAGACCCGTCAGGCAACACACGTGTAATTTGTGTGTTTTGGCTATTTTTGATGTACTTTCGATGCCTTAAAATTTCTGGTGGAGCATTGGCCATGAGGGATACTATGATGGTAGTTAACTGATATTAAATGCAATTGGAGATGTGGTATGATGTGGAATTATGAAATGCAAGATTTTGTTTTGAAAGAAAACAATGGTGATTCTGATTATCAGTGTTAATGGTTATATGAATTGTAAACATGACTTGTGTAACACGTTCCTCGAGTACCTATGAATTTGGCCTAATTGCACGATGAGATTGGCTTGGGACAGATTAGGGATTATCGAAGGGATAGGGAAAGAATCTGATATGCCGCCTAGCAGCGCATAATCTGCCACCAGGCGATAACTGGAAATTTTCCAGTTGTAGCATATGGTTCTTTGGGATGCAAAGGGTGTGTGTTGTGATTAGAATGCAAATTCGTGTTGATGAGAATAAGGAAAGTAAATTTCGGTTATTTGGAATGAGTAAGGAATAGGATATGTTGGTGTGTTTATGTAATGTATAGGTGTGAATTAATATTAAAATAGTAATTGAAAATGGGATAAAAGAATAATGTAATGGTCAGTTTAGGCATTGGAAAAGATAATGTAATTAAGAAAGGATATTGAGGCGTTTGATAATCTCATTATGGAGGGTTAAAGACTAAATAAGTTAATTGAGGAATATTCAAGGTAAAGATATGGTGCAGGCATAGCCGGGGGGAACACAATGGGCTATCTAGAGCTGAAATACTGGTTGGGTGTGGTGGCCATAAGTTAGACTAACATGTGAGGTAAGATAAGAGGCTTATGGATGAATATTATGTCTTGAATATAAGAGGTTGTGAAGCAAGGTAGAAGGAATTGAATCATGAATAAAGTGGCATGGTATTTGAAACCAGACATTAAACTGTGAACAAACCTTAATTCATTTATACATAATTCATATTACAGAACAATCCATGCCATGTGCCAAAACTAGCAGAACTGCGCTACTGGTATGGCGCTTAGTGACCTACGAGTGTCCGCTAGGCGATAAGAGCAGCAGGGATGTTCTTGCAACGTGTGGCGCCTGGCAGCAAGGTGTGATCCGCCAGGTGATAGACCTTAAAATAGTGGGTCTGATTGGAGCTTGGCGCTTGGTGACGAGGCTGTCTCACCAGGCGGTCTGCACAGGTTTTATACTTGGTGGCCCTTAGGCTGCGCCAAGCGATAGCATTGTAGGTAGTGGTTGCATGTGTTATTTGTACGTAATGATATGAGACTTGGATCAGGAGATGTTGTGCCATGAGCGGGTAGGTTCATGGATGGTGGTGAACACATGATGATATGAGCGGGGAGGTTCATATCCTAATACTTTCGTGTGGGGATATGAGCGGGTAGGTTCGTATGTTCTGTGCTTACACTTGAGAGATGCTGCGAGCAGGGAGGTTCATAGCTTATGGATCACGTGTGTTGGACTATAGGTGGTAGGTCCGTAGAGCAGGACTACGAGCGGAGAGGTTAGTAGAGGCAGGACCACGAGCGGGCAGATTCGTGTGAGCATCATAAATCCTGAGTCCAAGGTTAACTATTTGTGTGAATTGAAGGTTGAAAAGCCTTGAGGTATTAAGGACTTGGCCAATAACTAACTAGACCAAATTAGTTGGATGTTTTCATATTATTAACTTATGTGTTAATTTATTATGAGTTCCCTGTTTTTGTTTGTGTTTTGCGATGATCGCGTGACTTGTCACACGGAAGCAGATGATATTCCAGGTGATGTTGTTGATGCATAGCGAGAGAGAGAGGGCTAGCATGGGGGACTTTGAGCTTGGGATATTTATTATGTTTTTCACTATTTTGTCAGATTTTGGAACTTGTAATAACATTATTACTTAGTTTTGTTTAAATTATGGTGTGTCGAAAAATATTTTAAATTTTCCCGTGTTTGGGAATAATAAAATTATGACGTTTGATTTTCAATTCTTATTTATTTATTTTAATTAAGTAATTTCAAGTAGGGACGTTACAGTCATGGAGGAAGATGATGTTCCCTTGCCTGAAAATTCTATCGTGGATCAAATCAAAGCGCACAAACACAAAAAGACGAGAAAGGCAAAGGCATGCTTGTTCGCAGATGTTTCACAAATGATTATGACTAGTATCATGACTCTAAAGTCTCCCAAAGAAATTTGGGAATATGAAGGGAACGAGAATATTCGAGGCATGAAAGTTTTGAACTTGATAAGGGAGTTCAAGATGCAAAGGATGAAAGAGTTAGAGACAATCAAAGAATACTCAAACAAATTGTTGGGTATTGTTAACAAGATAAAATTGTTGGGAAAGGAGTTTCCAGATTCCAGATTCGTTGAGAAAATTCTGGTGATGGTATTAGAAAGATATGAAACATTTATTGCTTCCTTAGAAAACACAAAAGATCTGTCCACAATTACTTTGACAGAGGTGATACATGTCTTGCAAGAACAAGAATAACGGAAATTGATGAGAGAAGATCATGCGTAGATTGAAGGTGTTTTAAATCACACTAAAGAGAATGCTTTTATAGTTAAGAACAATAAAAGGAGCAAATACAACAACACACAAGTTTTTCCATCTTGTCCCTATTGCAAGAAAAAAGGTCATCAACCCAACTGGTGTTGGTGGAGGCCAGATGTCAAATGTCACAAATGTAGTCAATTGGGACATGTGGAAAAAGTATGCAAATCCCAAGATTCTCAAGAAGATTTTCAGATTGTGGAGGATAAATCAGAGGAGGAACTACTTCTTACAACATCATGTGTCACAACCAACCAATCTACAAAATATTTGATTATAGATAGTGGTTGCACAAACTACATGACTCATGATAGAGAACTTTTCAGTGAGCTCAACAAATCAAATATTTCCAAGGAAAGAATTGGGAATGGAGAACAACTTATTGTGAAAGGTACAAGAACAATTTCAATTAAAACTCATTCAGGTATTAAAATAATTTTTGATGTCTTATATGTTCCTAAGATTACTCAGAATCTGTTAAGTGTTGTTCAAATGTTAGAGAAAGGCACTAGTGCAGATTTGACATTTTACTTCGCCTTATAGGCCTCGGTTATAGCAGAATCGAAGTCTATAAGGAGGCGGTGGCATTTCTGCAATTTCGTCCAACTATATTGCCTCGGGTATGTGCAAAATCGGTGCAGTAAGAGGTTTTAGGCCTCGGTTACAAAAGAACCGAAACCTATAAGGCAGCCCAGTAACCAAAATTTCAAAAATGCCATCAGCGTCAACACTTTTGGCTTCGAGTGTTTATTGACCGAGGCCATAAAGGGACTTAAGGCCTCAGTTAAAAAAGAATTTAGGCCTATAAGCCAGCCTAGTAACCCTAACTAACCCTAATTTCAAAAATGTCACCAGCGCCGTCACATTTGGTTTCGGGTCTTTATTGACCGAGGCCATAAAGGGACTTTAGGCCTCGGTTATTAATTGAACCGAGGCCATATGACCTATTTAGGTTCCCAAATTCGTGAGTTCACCTTCGTCCTTGCGCGAACACTCTGCGCACGGTAGAGGCATTCTCGTCTTCGTTTTCTCATGCGGTGGTGTTTGGTTCGTTATTGGCGGAGGAGGCGTGCTCGCGACTTGCGACAAAGGCATGATTTGGTGGTCATAGTGGTGGGGTTGCCCGCGATGGTGGCTTGCAGTTCTGCTTTGAACAGCGATGGAGGTGCTGGATCTCTTGGCTCTACTGGTTCATGGTGGTTTGTCGTTGCCGCATCCAGACCGTGTAGTGGTAGCACACCATGGGTCTGAGCGTCGCGATGGGTTGCTCGTTCTGTGCTGATGAAGGTTTGGCCGCGACAGTGTTTGCCGACGATCTCGGTGACGAGGACGAGCACAATAGTGATAATGGTGGCGCGAGCGAAGTACCCCTATGGCTTCGGGTCCTCAGAGAACCGAGGCAAAAAAGTACCCATATGGCTTCTGTTGACACCTGTGGTCAAAAGCCACCCTTTTTTGCCTTGCCCCAATATGCCTCGGTTCTGAAACCGGGGCAGAATATAAAAAACAACCGGGGCCAAAAGCCCTTAATGCACTAGTGAGGTTATAAGGTCTCCTTTGAAAATAAAGTTTGTGTGATAAAAATGATAATAACATAGAAATATTCAAAATCCACATGAAAGACAAAAGATTTGCGTTGGATTTCATGAAGGAGAAATTTGCTACAAATGAAGAGAATATAAAAATTATGGATTCATTTTGGTATATAATATAAATAATTTAAATTTATAAGTGAATATAAAATCAAATGACTTTACATTATTTTTTCTAAAAATAAAGTCACAAAATTATTAATTTTATCTTTTGTAAAGTCATTTGATTTTATATTATGTTACAATTTGTTTTATATATATATATATATATATATATGTATATATATATATGTATGTATATATATGTATGTATATATATATATGTATATATATATACATATATATATATACATACATATATATACATACATATATATATATATATGACTCTTAAAATTTCATAAGTCTGCATCCCAATTAAGTCCACATCAAACTGTTGAGATCAAAATACGGACTTAAACAAATGTTTCTTATATATATATATATTGTAACATCCCATTTTACGAGTATAAAACTAATAAAATAAGACATTTCATAATAATATTCAAAGACAGATTAACAAAATAAAAAGTATATTAATACAGTCCTTGAAGAGTTCAAACTATAAAAATATATCATTTATACAAATCAACTAAAACCAACCAAGCTTTATACAAAGGTTAAGCACTTACTATAACTCCCAAAAACCTTTCACTAATCTAAGCGATGGTTCCTCATCCTCTAAAGGTGCCTCTAAACCTACAACGTCATCTGCTCCCATGATTATAGCAAAAGAAAGACAAACAACACAAGATACAAAGTACAAGGGTAAGCTAATTTATAAAAGAAATAATCATATAACAATTAAAATTATTACATCATAAAATAGCATATTTCAAAATTCATAAAAAAATACCAAACATATAGTTTCAGACTCTCTAAAATAAATTATCTGAATCTATGCATTGACTCCGACATAAGATGTTGTGCATCTGTCATAAAAGTGGAATACGACAAAGGCCCTGGCTCCACTTGGCCTAACAAACATAAATCAATTGCCTTTGAACAGGGTAAGTTAGTTATGGCATCTCCAGATTAGTGGTCCCACCCCTAATCCCACCATAATAACCTCCTTCAACTCTTACCACCTAGGCCACAACACTCTATATGAGTTTGTAAACCTAGTAAAGTATGGGATAGCTTCTGACCAACACATATCCCTAGCCAATGCATAACATTCTACTAGCAAGGATTTTCACTTCTTCCTTAGAAGCACAACCCTCATACAACAAACAATTCAAATCAACTTTTCTCATTCCATTCCATTAAGATCCACTTTCATTCTCTTAAAACCATCACACTTCCTTAGGACTCAATTCACAACCATATACATCCTTAATCATATTTTCATATTCATATATTTTACAAAAACATACCAAGTCAAGTCTCAAATACCAATATTATTCATGCATAGCTTCATACCTCATATTTTTAAAATTAACTTAGTCAATCACATGTTAAAGGTAAGGAATTTAAATTCTGCAGCATTCTTGCTTAAGCTATATTTCTCTCGCTTGAGCTAGAAGGCTCTTGCTTAAGCTAGAAATTTTCGCTTGAGCGATAACTCGAACAAAGAGCAGAGTGATGCTATTCTCTCTTAAGCTATATTTTTCTCGTTTGGGCGCGACTGATCTCGCTTAAGCTAGAATAGAAAATTTTCAATGATTTTAGCTTGCAAAACCAAACCAAAAACAACACAACCACTCCAATTTAGTACACTCATCAATCAAACACATCAAAATGCAATCAAATACCAGGACAACGAAGAAACCCGAAGATGGTTTCCGAATTATAAAATCCGAATTCAAGGTGGAGGAAGGAAATGTTCGGATGGATTTTAATAGGACTCCGAGGTGATCCCAATTATGGGATCAGTTTCAAGAAAGGATGAAAATCATAAGGGAAAGGGGAAAAATCAAGGTTGAGCTGAAATGGAGAAAGGAGCAAATGTTGAGAGAGAGTTCATGAGAGGAAGACAAGGTTCTGTTTCTTTTTATGCTTGAAAGGCTAGCTTGGTTTCTTTTAATGAAGCAAAATTTCTAAAGGAAAAGAAAGGATTTACATATGTTAAAATATAAATACTTTGCTTATAAAATTTTTTAAGTTCAACATATGTTATAGGCATATTGGCGAACAACACATCTTCAACCATTTTCACAACTTCATGTTGTCATTATTATCCTCATCAGATCAATCTTCAATATCACAATCCACATGAAGGAGAAATAAATATCACTTACCAAACTATGGTCATGAATCATTATTCCTCTAACTATGAGCATGTGAATTGTGTCCTTGAAGATTCATGAGATGAGGATGATTAAAATATCAAGTGCAAAAATAGTTAAGGATTCAAATGTAAACCATTAATGCCTATAACATTGTTTTAGATATATTGGTAAATGTCATGACTATGAATTAAGTGATAAGAAGACAAAAAGTTCTACATATATATAAGTTGGGGGGTTGTGCCAATTAAGAACTATACTCATTGAAGTAGAATATTTTGGGAATCATTTTGATTGAGTAGGAGAGATTCTAGTAAGTGAATTTGGGAGCGTGGTAAAGAGACATGAAACATCTTAGTTTGAAAGACATTTATAAGGACTATATTACTAATATGGTAAAGTTGATTCATGTCTAGTATACCTTTCTTTTTTAAGTATTTTACTTGAAAAATTTTATGTAATGTAATATGTTTGACATTTATTTTGGTTAATGGCCCTCATGATGTAGTAAAATTTATTTTGTTCTCGAATTGATTAAACAAACAAAAAAGTACTAGTATATAACTTGTGTAAAAGTTAAGGCAGTGTAAATATAAATTGAAATAAAAAAAGATAGGTGTTGGTAAGACCGAACAAATCACAATTGTGATTATCTCTAATTCTAGGGATGTTGCGTAACAATATCATGATTCAATACATTATTGGTTTTCTTAGAAGAAAGATATATATTGTTTTTATGCTTTGGTTAGCATAATTATATATGCTCACATTGCACAAGAATTAAGAATTTTTCAAAACATATAAATGAAATGATGTGTCTCTTTTATTTTAGTATCGTCTCTTATCACATTTATTTTATCCCTTTTGTTATTCAATATGATTACGAATCAGTATTAGTTAATCTAATTCTCAAGCACAAACTCTTATAGACTTATTATTCCTCAAATATATGTGAGTTTCTTTGTTTAAAGTACCTCTCTGTGCTTGCTACTTCAAAGGAACCATGGATAAAGTTAAACTGAAACTTAATTCCTTAAAAGGAGACCATTGTCTTCAATGGAAAGAGAGTTGAACTTGTAAATACTATCATATTTATGTTGTTATATGGGTTCTAAATTTATTTTTAACCTGTGTTATTCTTTATTTAAGTATAATTTTTTAAGATTATGTTTTCTTTATTTAAACATAAGTTTCTCATATAAGTTTGCTTGTGGCGTTTGTGTTGGCAAAAACATAAGACAAGTTAAAATGTTGAAGCAAGATTTTGATGATGATAAAAGAAACCTAAAAGCCATCTGGAAGACAGTATGAAGACAAGTGTTTTATGTTTAAAGTTATCTTGTAAAATGTTTAAAGTGCTTAGAATAGCTTAGAGTCAACAGCCAGATCATAACTCTTGCATTCTTGTAAAAACCAATGTGATAATGGATTATCACTTAGGATAATCGATTATCCTGAGATGAGTTCAATTTTTTTGAAAAAGCACTGGAATAATCGATTATCACTAGTGATAATCGATTATCCCGATAATCGATTATTCCTGTCAGTTTTAACGTGGTTGTTCAATTTTTGACCTAATTTTTGAAACCCTTATTTAAGGAACATCAGAGTTACTTTGAACTAACCATTTTAAGAAGCTAGAGTGATAGTGTTGTGACTGCCAAGAGAGTTCTCTGAGTGTTCTCAAAAGTGCTTTGAAAAACCTAGTGTGGGTAGAGCGATAACTTTTCCTAAGAGGGTTTCTAGGAGATTGAGTGTTGCTGCTATTGCTAGGAAAGCTAGGTAAAGTTCTTTGTGTGATTGAGAGAAAGGTTGTTCATCTCTTGGGTCTTCAAGATAGGTGTTTTCTTTCCTTATTCTTTTGTTATCTGATTGTAATCTGATATTTTTTAGTGATTGACTTAATCTCTTTATTTGAAGAGATTAACAATTGGACGTAGGATCTTTTGATCTGAACCAGTATAAATATCTGTGTCAATTCTTCTTCTCTATCTCTTTATTTTATCTACTATTGCTTTTAAAAGGAATTGATATTTAAATTACTCGGTAAAATTTCAGAAATTTTTTAAAGTATTAATTTTAATATTAAAAATCAATTCACCCCTCTTGGTTTTTGTCCAAATGCTAAACATTCTGCTGCGCAATACCAACAATTGGTATCAGAGCTTGCTTTGATAGTTTTTCAAAATTTTCGAAAATGGTTGGACAAAATCAAATCTTTACTAAGGGCGCGTCTATCAACAAGCCTCTTTTTTTTACTGGCGAAAATTATCCTTTCTGGAAAGTTAGGATGCAAATTTTTCTAGAATCTGTTAATAAAGGTATTTGTGATGCAGTGTTAAATGGACTATTTGTGTCTGTTAATGTTGTTAATGATGTGCAGGAACCAAAGCCAGTTTCACAATGGACTGCAAATGAAAATAGACGGGCTTAGTACGATGTTAAAGCTAGAAATATTATTTCATTTGCTTTAACCCTTGATGAATTTTACAGGATTTCATTTTACGTGATATGTGGGAAATTTTGCGAGTGACACATGAAGGAACATACGATGTAAAAAGGGCACGCAAGAACTCCTTGATCTAAGAATACAAAATGTTTCGTATGTAACAAGGAGAAACCATCTATGATGTGCGGAAAAGATTTACACACATCGTCAATCATCTCACAGGTCTAGGTAAAACTTTTGACACTGATGAATTGAATATAAAAATTCTTAAATCCTTGAACAAGACTTGACAGCCAAAGGTGACGACCATCACAGATGTCACAAAATCTTGCAACAATGACAATGGCGGCTCTATTTGGAAAGCTAAGAGAGCGCGAGCTTGAATTGATTAAATGAAAAAGAAGATCTTGGAAGAAAGAAAAATATTGCCTTTTAATCTGAAGTTATCAAAGGCAAAAAGCAAAAGGAAGAAGAAGACTCTAATGATGATGAGAATCTGAGTCTAATGATTAAGAAGTTTACAAAATTCATGAAGGCCAAAGGTAAAAATCAATTCAAGAGCAATAAGAAGGAGAATCAAGGATCATCCTCAAACTTCAAGTTCTATGGATGTGGAGAAACAAGACATGTCAAAGCTGATTGTCCAAATTCAAAGAAAAGCGAAGAAAAGAAGGGCATGAAATTTTTTAAGAAAAAGGCATACATAGCATGGGAAGATAATGCCTCAAGCACATCAAATTCTAGTGATTTATGATAATGAAGAAGCAAAGTTCTATTTGATGGCTAATCATGATGATTCTGACAGTGAGGTAAGTTCTACTTGCAATGAAAATGATAATAATGATCTTTGTGATGCATTTCAACAATTACTTGTCAAATCTAGTAAATTAGATACTGCTCACAAGAAATTAAAATCCAATTTTAAGGATTTGCAAAGTAATTTTGAAAAATCTCTTGAAGAAGAAGAAATTTTGAAAAATAAATTTCAATTTTAGAAATAAAAGAAAAAGAAATTGTTGGATTTGCTTCTTATAAAAGAAGTTATAATTCCCAATATGTTTATTTCTTCCCCTCTCATATGTTGCCTTCTTCATTGCACAATCCGCAGCCACTACACTACCACGACATGCCACCACATCGCGCTGCCGCGCCACAACGCCACCAGGCTTGCCAGCGACAGCAATCGATGTTGACAATGAAAGCTCGGAGATGTGCGAACTACCCTCTCCTCTCCGGTGCGACTCAAATCACCTTCGTGCGAGCACCAAGAACCCCTACCATCATCGGCCATAGCTGGAGCTAGAGTCACCGTCGGCGGTTGTTCCCTGACGCGAGTTCTCTTCTTCTCCATGAGATCCTTGTAAGAGCCGGAAAAAAATTAAATAGTAATTAAATAATTATTTAATAAATGTGGGTAAAGAGAACCTTTAAGGTAATAAATGCGGAGTATTATGACGTGGAAAAGTACTAGCTCAAGTGGTTGAGAGTACTTTGATTGTGTGAGAGGACTTGGGTTTGAGTCCTATGTATGCTATTTTTGTGTATTATTAAATGGTATTATTTTTATGTATATTAAACGTGTGGTGGAGTTTTATAATAATTGAATTATATTGATTAGTATGAAATATGAATTGGTTGAATGGTTAGGCATTGAGTTGGTATGTGCATGACTGTGGGCTCAAACCTTGGAGGACCCAAATGAAACTCTATTTTTTTGGCTTTGAGGTCATTTTGAGTTCAAGGAAAGAAGTAGAAGAATACTCGGGGAAAGCTTTAATTCAGGTTAGGGGAGTTCATTTTGTGTGTTTTATGTTTTGCATATGTTTTCATGCTGTTCTGGACTTATTGGAATGTGTAAGATGGAGATTGTCACTTTTCGCATTTTCTGGAAATTCCCAGAAACCGCCTGGCGGCGTTGAAGGCCCGTAAGGCGGCTCATGCCTCTAGAGTTAAATACTGGGTTCGTGTATGCACCGTCTGGCGACTAGGCTCTGCCTGCCAGGCGGCACAAACTGTTTTGTTCAGTTTCTGCGGATTTTTGGATTCTGTGGTGATGTTTGAATGTCTGGAGTAATTTTATGATGTGAGAATAATTGGTATGCTAAATTTGTTATCTGTAAATGCGTAAGTTGGTAGAAAATTGGGTGGATCATCGTGGAAATTAGGGGTTGGGGTTCATGTGAGATTGGGATTGAAAAACATGGATACCTTTGTGATTGGTGCAATGTTTTCGTGGAATTGACGTTGACCTGATTAGGTTAGGAAACATGGAAGTTGTGTGCACTCACAAGTCTGATAGTTTTGTGCGTGGGTTGAATTGGCAATGTCTGTGAATCATTATTCATGTGGGAAAATGTCACAGAACCCAAAATGGGTATGAACTGTCCGGCGGCACCAAGAACGCTGCCAGGCGGCGCATCAGAGCAGAAAGTAAAATTGTGGTGTTTTCTGCAAGTTATGCCCTGGGATGTCGCGGGTATTTTTCTGTGCGAATTTGGATTGGTGGACTGAGTTTTTCTCTTTAGAATTGGGGGTGGTGGACACTTTAGCGGGTGTGTGCACCAAAGGTCATTTTGGGGTATAATTGAGTGTATATAATAAGTTGAGAGGGGTACTATAAAATTGTAAACAAAATGTGTTGGGAGCAGATGGAGAGGGTTTATATACAGCCACAAAACCCGACTTATATAAAATTAAATTTGATTTCAATTTGGAGAGGGACAAAATTACAAATTTTTACAAAAATTGGGACTAAATTGAGACTAATTAAAATAAAGGGACCAAATTGAGACTAAGGAAATGACACCTGGCGTAATACTGACACGTGTGACTATCACTGCCACGTCACTCTGTCACTACCACGTGGCACAATGACAGATTGACATGTGGCAATTTTTTGATTTTTTTTAAAAAAATTCAAAAAAGAAATTCAAAAAAAATTCAAAAAATCAAGATTTTGGGTACCATTTTGAGATTTTGACTCCAAAATGGGAACCAAGGGCATAATTAAACCATAAAAAATAAAAATAAAAATAAAAATAAAAATTAAAATAAAAATTAAAATAAAAATAAAAATAAAAAAAAATAAAAATAAAAATAAAAATAAAAATAAAAATAAAAATAAAAATAAAAATACAAATACAAATAAAAATACAAATACAAATACAAATACAAATACAAATACAAATACAAATAAAAATACAAATAAAAATTAAAATTAAAATTAAAATTAAAATTAAAATTAAAATTAAAATTAAAATTAAAATTAAAATTAAAATTAAAATTAAAATAAAATAAAATAAAATAAAATAAAATAAAATAAAATAAAATAAAATAAAAGTAGAATAAGATAAAAAGATAAAAAAAACAAAATAAAAGTTAAATAAGATAAGGGAAAAGAAAATGAAAAAAAAAATACATTATAACCCAGACAAAATATAGTGTTGGCAGCTGCCCCTTTTTACTTAGAGTTTGTTAGATAATATGAAAGGGTCTTAATGTGACAAAAACCAATGACCATTCCATTGGAGATGGCCTTGATGTGAAGAAATAAATAAATGACCATTCCATTTGAGAGAGTCTTGTTGTGACAAAGAAATCAATGACCATTCGATTGGAGAGGGCCTTCATGTGAAGAAAGAAATAAATGACCATTCCATCGGAAAGGGCATTGTAGTAACAAAGAAATCAATGATCATTCCATTGGAGAGGGCCTTGTTGTAACAAAGAAATCAATGACCATTCCATTGGAGAGGGCCTTGACGTGAAAAAAGAAATAAATGACCATTCCGTTGGAGAAGGCCTTAATGTAACAAAGAAATCAATGACCATTCATCGGAAAAGGCCTTAATGTAAACATAATGATATCAATGACCATTCCATTGGAGAGGGTTTATATCTGAAAGGAGAACCCGAAGTTCGATTTTGATGTGTTAATAAACATTGCTTGAATGCTTAGCATCGTTGAGACCCAATTTTTAGACAAATGATGTAATGTGGTGAGGATGCATGAATGCATGATTAAAATTCATATGATGTTTTTTCTTTTTATTTATTAATTTTTTTTCTTCCACGACACCCTCCAAAAGCGAGTCTGCTCATAATGAATGTACCTGTGATGTCTCGTTGATATGCATATGCTTTTATTCCCTTTTTTTATTTGTTTATTATTCTCTTTACGAACTCAACGTGACATCCATTGTTTTAAATTTATGGAGGAAAACCAAAGAGTGTTTATTGAATGAAAAACAAAGTAGAATACAACAAAATTTGGAGTCAATATCAATATCCCTTAGTAACACCTCTTATCAAGGAATCATCATGCATAGAATTTTTTAACCACATCAGAATTGATTAGTAACAGTAACTCCTCTCCATCCATCCTTGCGAGAATTAGCGCCCCACCAAAAAATGCTTTCTTCACCACATACAGGCCTTCATAATTTGGAGTCCACTTGTCCCTATGATCCTTTTGTATAGGTAAGATCTTTTTCAAGACTAGATCGCCTTCATGGAACTCTCTAAGGCCCACCCTCTTGTCGAACGCTTTTTTCATCCTTCTTTGGTATAACTACCCATGACACACCGCTGCTAGCCTTTTTTTCCTCAATGAGATTAAGCTGGTCAAATTAGGTCTAAACCCATTATGCCTCTTCCAATTGGGTCTCCATTAACACTCGTAAGGATGGGATTTCTACTTTGAAGGGTAGTACTGCCTCCATTCCGTACACCAGAGAAAAAAGTGTTGCCCCAATCGATGTACGTACCGAGGTGTGATACCCATGCAGAGCAAAGGGAAGCATCCCGTGCTAGTCTTTATACATGACCACCATTTTCTGTACAATTTTCTTGATATTCTTATTAGCAGCCTTGACCACCCCATTCATCTTTGGATGATAAGGAGAAGAATTATGATGTTGAATTTTAAATCCTTCACACAATTCAGTCATCATTTGATTGTTCAGATTGGTGGCATTATCAGTGATTATCTTGCTAGGCAATCCGTACCTACAAATCAACTCTCTTTTTATAAATTTAGTCACAACTTTCCTAGTCACATTGGCGTAAAAAGCAGCTTCCACCCATTTAGTGAAATAATCAATTGCAACTAGTATGGAGCGATGTCCGTTTGAGATTTTTGGCTCTATAGCTCCAATGACATCTATTCCCCACATTGAAAATGGCCATGGGGCAGACATTACGTTTAAAGTAGTGGGTGCCATATTGATATTATCTGCATACTTTGTACATTTCTCGCACTTTCTCATGTGTGTGCAATAGTCATTCTCCATAGTTAACCAAAAGTAACCAACTCTCAAGATCTTTCTAGCTATCGAGTGTCCATTCATGTGTGTGCCAAAAATATCTCCATGAACTTCCTCCAATATTGACTCGGCCTCTTTTGCATCCACGCATCGGAGGAGAACCATATCATGATTTCTCTTGTACAATACATTCCCATTTAAGATAAAATTTGCAGCCAACCTTATTAACGTCCTTTTATCATTCTCAGATGCTTTTTCAGGGTATTCTCTGGTTTTTAGATAGTGTTTAATATAAAAATACCACGGCTTACCATTTAACTCTTCTTCGGTGAAATGACAATATTCTGGCTCTTCGTGGCTCTTCATTTGGATCATCGGCAATACCCTATCCTGATTAATCTTGAACATCAATGATAAGGTAGCTAAGGCATATCCCAATTGGTTATCCTCCCGCGGAATGTGGTGGAATTCAATGAAATCAAAATACTTCACCAATTCCATGATATAATCTTTGTAGGGAATCAACTTCTGATCCCTGGTCTCCTATTCTCCCCTTAGTTGATGGATAACCAACGTTGAATCTCCATACACATTCAAAAGTTTTGCCTTTAACTCAATTGTGGCTTGGATGCCCATAGTGCATGCTTCATATTCAGTGGTATTGTTCGTGCAATTAAAACACAACTTTGTTGTCATCAGAATGTATTGATTTTCTAGAGATATTAGTATTGACCCTATACTATGTCCCATGACGTTGAAGCTTTGTCGTATAATAATGTCCATGTCTTTATGTTCTGATCTTCTTGATCATCTTCAAACAAGGTCATGATGTCCTCATCCGGAAATTCGAGTTGCATCGACTGGTAATCGTTAATGGGTTGTTGGGCCAGATATTCAGCCAAAGCACTACCCTTGATGGATTTTTGAGTGACATACACAATGTCGTATTCTGACAATAGCATCTGCCACTGGGCTATCATTCCAATAAGAGCAAGCTTTTCAAAAATATACTTGATAGGGCCAGTCTCTGATATCAACCAGGTAGAATGATTGAACATGTATTGTCTTAGACGATGGGCAGCCCATGCCAATGCGCAACAAGTTCGCTCTAAAAACGAATATCTTTGTTCACATTCTGTGAACTTCTTGCTCAGGTAGTATATGGCATGCTCTCTTTTTCTAGTTTTGTCATGTTGACCCAACACACAACCCATTGACTCATCGAGTATAGTCAAATACATAATGAGTGGCTTCCCCGGTTCAGGTGTGCGTAACACTGGAAGATCTTGTAGATATTGTTTAATTTTGTCAAAAGCAGCCTGACATTCTTCATTCCACTAAACAACCTGATTTTTATGCAATAGCTTGAATATTGGTTCACAAGTGGCGGTTAACTACGCAATACCAATGTAGTTCAGTCTGCCCAAGAAACCATGCACCTCCTTTTCTGTACTAGGAGCATACATTTCGATTATCGCACACATCTTGTCGGGATCAACTTCTATCCCCTTTTGACTGACAACAAAACCCAACAACTTTCCATATTTCACACCGAATGTGCATTTAGCCAAGTTTAGTTTAAGTTTAAACTTCCTCAATCTCTCAAATAATTTCCTTAGGTTGAGGATGTGTTCTTCTTCTGACTTAGACTTGGCGATCATGTCATCTATATAAACCTCGATTTCTTTGTGCATCATATCATGAAAAAGTGCCACCATGGCTCTTTGATAGGTTGCCACAGCATTCTTAACGCCGAAAGACATCACCTTATAGCAAAATGTTCCCCACAATGTGATAAATGTGGTCTTTTACATATCTTCAGGTGTCATCTTAATCTGATTATATCCTAAGAAGCCATCCATAAATGAAAATAGTGAGAACCTGGCTATATTATCCACTAATGTATCGATGTGCGGTAACGGGAAGTTATCTTTTGGACTCGCACAGTTCAAATCTCGATAGTCAATGCACATCTGAACTTTACCATCCTTACTGGGCATTGGTACAGTATTTGCCACCCATTGGGGGTATTTTGCCACAACTAAAAATCCAGCATCAAATTGCTTTTGCACTTCTTCTATTATCTTTAATGACATTTCTGGTTTCATCCTTCTTAGCTTTTGTCTGACTGGAGGACATTCCGGCTTGAGTGGAAGCTTATGTTGCACTATATCAGTATCTAAACCAGGCATATCATTGTACAACCAAGCGAACACATCCCTAAACTCCTTTAGCAACGTGCACAATTCTTCTTTCACTTCTTTCTTCATACTAGTGCCAATTTTCACTTCTTTCTTCTCATCCCATTCGCCTAGGTTAAGTGTTTCGAAATCTTCTTGATGGGGTTTTATTTCCTTAGATTCTTGTTCCACTAATCTCATAAGTCCGGGGGAGGGTTCCGAATCACCTTCATAATCATCTTCCATATTATCGACAGGGTGCTCAAAATTAGGTATATCGACATTGTTATTTTCAAAACATTCATTATCATATCTGCATTATTTGAGTTTATAAAAAATGATAAATAATCAAACAATAGTGAAAAATGCAAACAAAGATAACGAAGGTAGCAAACACAAATTGATTATCACACAAAGCATAAAGCAAAAGGTGTTAGCCCGTTAAATCATGAATCCTAAAGCTCTGGGTAAAGCAGTAGGATAAATTAAAAATATTACATTTTAACCAAATTAAACATCACGGGTAGATCCAAAGTCTCCCAATTGTTGAGTAGTGCATTTGGAGTGCAAGGCTGCACAAAACCCGAGCTTTCAGGTTCATCTTCATCTTTGACAGCTGCTATCTGACTAGTGTTGATCCATCCGGCGA
>Ga0214543_1000622_pt1 | contig 61294 bp, 39 predicted proteins | sample CNSS2metaG_FD_160094 | JGI IMG/M metagenome (GOLD analysis project Ga0214543, IMG submission 160094) | Root nodule microbial communities from cowpea collected in UCLA plant growth center, Los Angeles, California, USA - CNSS2 | ecosystem: Host-associated > Plants > Roots > Nodule | place: USA...
ACTAATTTGGTCTCAAATAGGAAAGGACGAAATTGGATCATTTTAAAAAATTTGGGTACTAAATTGAACCAAAAATTTAAATTGGGGTACTAAATTGAAAACAACTATTACACTGCCATGTGTCATGCTTGTAAGCTGCCACGTGGCACGATGATAAACTGACACGTGGCAGTTTTTTAAATTTTTTGAAAAAAAAATTAAAAAAAAATAAAAATTTCATGGCTTGACACGTGTCCTGTACGGACACGGTGTTAACTCCAACTTAACGGAGAGGACCAAATTGAACCTCTTTAGAAAATTGGGGTACCAAATTGAACATTCCTAAAGTTCGGGTACCACATTGAACTTTCCGAAAAAGTTTGGGTACCAAATGTGTATTTATACCTATTATAAAAGATAACATTATTTCTATGGTTCCAAATATTCCATACGTAAGGCCCATTATTTTCTACCCTTATGTTTAAGGGGCTGCCCCAAACCAGTTAGGCCTAGGGTTGGTCCATAAGGTGTCCAAAGCCCCTAAGGCAACCTAACCCCTCTCATTTCTCCCACTTTGCAAAAAGACAGCCATCTTACTCTCTTTTTTACCCTCAACAGAAGCTTTGCTAGGGTTTTGTCCTTAGTTCACTTCAAGCTAGCTCAATCTCATTTCTTCTCCACGTAAGTTGACCTCTAACCCTTATACTCTTCCCTTAAACTCTATTTTTGTGGGCCAACAAAGATTCATGAGTTTAACCTTGTTTTTTCTGTCTGGGTCAATATTTCCAGCTCTTAAATCTGCTCTTGGAGCTGCTGTGTTTGTGGACTTAGGTGTCGAAGTAGTTTGCTAGCTCTTTCCAGGTAAGGGAAGCTAGGGTTTACTATTCCTTGCATATTTTTGCTTGTTCTGGTTTTATTATGTGAGTTTGATGCTTGGTTGCCATTAAAATTATTTGGGAGCTGTTAAAAATATTGTTGATTCGATTGACTTCATGTCGTCTGCGTGAACAATAGAGGGTTTTGGTTTTCTCGCCCAAGCGAGCGTGTCTCGCCTAGGCGAGATTAACAACAACTCGCCAAGGTTGCTTGCGCGAGCTGTCACTCAAGCGACGAGCTCCTATTTTGAGCGAGAGTCCATCTTGTTTAGGCGAGGAGGTCTCGCCTAAGCGAGAGAACACGACAACACCATTGTTCCTGGTTCGAGCTCTCGCCTAGGCAAAGGAAGCTCGCCTGAGCGAAGGCAACCTCTCGCCTGAGCGAGACCCTTCTACCTGAGCGAGAAGCTGGGTGAGAGACGCGCTGGTGCTGTTTGTTCCTCTGTTCTTGGTTGTTTGCCATATGTTTGGATTAAATATTCTTGTAAAAGCCTGAGATGAGTGAATATGCATGAGTAATATGGTATATGGGTTGTAAATGATGGACTTGGCATGATCTTGGCATGTAAAGAGTATGAAAGGGTTGGTTATAAAAGTGACATGGAATTGGTATGAGCATGAATGTTATGTTGATTAATGGAATATGTTGTTGGTTTGGTTAGGACGTAATTCCACGATAGTTTCGTGGTGGTGCCTCATTGGTTAGGGCGTAATTCCATGAGCCTCTAGGTGAGACCTCATGGTGGTGCCTCAGTTGGTCGGGACGTAATTCCATGACCCTTGTTAGTGGGAGTTCATGGTAGTGCCCCATCTATATAATTTAGTAAGGATTCAAGGTAAGGTTGCATCCTGACACTTTAAAGAGTTAGTTAGTCTCAAATAGAACATACTGACTCTAGTGGTGAGAGTAGCAGGAGGCTTGGAACCCATTAAGGGCTAACCTTGTGTGTGGAGGATGAGACATTGTAACAATTAGCTCGGTAGAGCAGGGAAGTCCACCACAAGTGCAAGCATCAGCTGAATCCGACTAATTATATGTATCTGGATGAGCCGTGTCTGAGTCTTAGTGTATTGTGTGCAAGTCATAGCATGATTGGGTGCTCTTCGTATTTTAGATTATGGAAAGGTATATTGTCACATCCCATGTGGATATTACTAGATAAAACTCATTTTCACAAAATATACTTAAGAAATTCAGACATTATAATAAGTTCCCAAGCGCGGGAAAATTTAAAACTTATCTCGCTATAATCCATTCATATTGTCTCATCTTTATTACATGTTCATAATGGATAAAACATCATAATGTCTATTACAAAAGGTAGGAAAGCATAGTATAATGAAAATCCCTCATTGGTAGCCCCGCTCTGTCACTACGCATCAGCATGATCACCTGAATTCACGTCTGCTACGTAAAAGTCACGTGATCATCGCCAAACACAAACACACAAACAAGAAAGGGTGAGCTAAAAAAACACAATATAATCATAAGATAAATTAAATTGTCCCTTCCCCAACCTAACTTAATTAATTTTTAGTTTGGTACACTTGTTATCACAATATACTTCCAATCTCATAACCTATGTGAGAAAGATCCAACCTCAACCTTGGTCCTTAGGGATTATCATGCTCCCACGAACCTACCCGCTCGTGGTCCAACTCTACGGACCTCCCCGCCCATAGTAGCCTCAGGTGTGAGCTCGGAACATACGAACCTACTCACTCGTATCCCCACACAAGAGTACAATCGATACGGACCTCCCCGCCCGCATCAATCACGCATCTCACAAATCCGTTACGAACCTCCCCACTCGTAACCAATCCAGCATATCCCTGACCAAGCTATCAAGAAAAGGAAAGAAAACGTCCATGCAAATCCATCTGCAAAGGACCCCTGTCACTGCACTTCCGCCTGGCGCCTCTCCAAGAACAGCTAGGCGAACAAGCTCCAGACCACCTGGCAGTGTCCTTCTGATGCATATGTCACAGCAACCATTATCCCAACAATAATATCACACCACCCCCTTCAACCCTCACTCTTTCTCTCTGACCCACGAAATTTCCAGTCCCCTCTCTGTTTCTCTTGGCTATCACCCTCTTTGACTATTTGTTCGAACCCCTGACCTCCCAATTACCAAGTTCATGCACAACCATCAAACTAATTCATGTTTCTTATCAATTTACCCATTCGTATGAACTTAAATCGTGCTTTCACATTCACAACATAGTAGCAAAATAAAACAAAATTAAATAAATCTACTAATGACATGCTCGGGACTTGAACCCAAGTCCCTTCAACATAATTAAGTGCTCTAAACCACTTAGGTTCACATTGTTTCTTGTTTAGGATTTATCAAAGAACTCTCCTAAGGTAGTCTCAACCCTTCATCTCTTATATTCTTTTAATTATTAATTTTTATGAATTTCCTGGATCTCACATATATAATTGTATGAAAAACTGTTTTCTGCTCTAGCTTACCCTTCTGTTTGTTTGTGTTCCTGTGTGTGGTTTTCTCCTTTTTGCGATGATCATCAATTTATTGATGTGAGCAAATGCGAGAACTCCCCGTGGTCATCAGGGTGATGGAGGTTCCGCTGCATAGCCATCTGGGTTGGATTTTGTTCATCTAAGTCTCTTTCAGGGCTATAGCCCATGTATTTCTGTCTTTGGGTTTTATTTTGAATATTGTTGATCTATTATTATGCTTGGTTAATGGCATCGTGGTGTGCCTTAGGTCATTTCTTGTTTTCCTTTGGACAACTATAAGGAGTAGTGGTTATACTCCAAGACCTTGCTTATATTACTATTTTGTGTAATGTTTCATTTAATTATGTTATATTTTAAATGGGATGTTACACCATACTATAGTCACCCACACACATCACCATGCTTTATTACACTTGCTACTATACCCCGAGTAATTCAAACTGTTTAAATTCTTGAGTTTCATCATCCCTCCAATATCATTCATCGTCTCTTGTTCTATGTAACTTTATTCTTTTTAATTGTTTAGACAACCAGCCACCATAGATCTCTCTCACTTAAACCAATCTCTTCTCCAAGGTATAGACCACTGCCATTGGTCCTTAATCCAAAAATAAAAATCATCTAGAATGTCTTCCTTTATTGTTGCGTTTGAATATAGTCTCGGATACCTATCCCTTAACGACATTTCCCCACCCCAAACTTTCCAACGATAAGTTTTTATTTCATGATTTGATCCTACACTAAAATTAAATGCATTACATTTTTTATTGGTAATGAGAAATTTTTTTCTTGATTAAAAGATGTTTTTAATATGTTAAAATGTTCTTGGTTGGTTTGAAATGACAACTTTAAGCATTTTAATCAGATAGAAAACTGTTTTAATCAATTAGAATAACTCAAAACCATGAGTAGCTTTGGCCTTCCTATAAGGACTTGGAAATGCTAAGTATAAGAATACATGAAAGGTGCACATGTTATGGTTAGACAAAGTGTGTATGGACCTTGAAAGATGCTAAGTATGGATGAGCGTGAAAGTGTGTAATTACATAGAAAAAAATGCGATATGTAACTACACAGAGTAGATACTAACTGTGGGTAAAACAATTAATTTGTGTGTTTATTTCCGCCTAATGCACTATGTCAATTTATTCATTTAACATATGATATCTCTAAAAGGACTAACTACTAGGAAGTTTAAAAAATGTATAAAAACCAAGTACACAAAAAGGATTGCTCAAGATGAAAATATAATTCCAAACTTTGTAAATCACCTTTTGTAAATCACCTTAAAAAGTTAAGTCACATATTATTTATATTCTTTGCAATAGAGAATGATAAATATCACCTTGAATCAAATTATAAAAACAATTAATGACATTAATTGAACATGACTATCAAGATAGTAAAAGTCATTTCAATTAGATACATCTCTTTATGAACTAGAAGAGAAAACATAAGTTACCTTATGTTAATTTACCTCCAAAGAGAACTACTAAGAGATATTTAGACAATAAAATCAAACCAATAAAAATTATTCGGTTGCAATATAATCCTCTAAGTTTTTTTCCATAAAATTTATCTGGATTATATTACATTTTTGTTTTAATTTTTTATCCTCTCCTTAAATTCTTATTTCAGAAATAGTTCTCAATTTTGATCCATTTAATTTTCTTATTTTATATTAAATTGTAATAATTAAAAATGAAACATGGGATTTTTTTTAATTCGATAGTGTTACATGAAAACAACCCCTATAATGATTTTCATGTAACCACACATGTTATTGAAATAATAAATCAATATTAAATTATTTAATGAAAGATAAATAATAAAAACATAGAATTGGATATTGTTAATGAAACACGGTTTGAATTTGATATTGTTACATCACAACAATCAATAATTATGGTATGATTTAACATAGGATAATAATATTTTGATTCAATTTTTATTAACTTTTAATTCATTATTTTAATTATTCTTTAATTATTATATCACATCAAAAAAAAATAATTAAAAAGTGATTAAAACGATGAGTTGAAAATAAGTCAAAATATTTTATACGTATAGGTATAATAAATAGTTATTCAAATCATAAACCAATGTTAAATTATTTAATAAAAGATAAATAATACACGGAGAAAAAAAATAAAAGGAGGTGCGAATAGAAAAGAAGGGGACAAGTAGCAATGAAATTGCTAAATGGGCTTTGCTGAATTTGAAAGAAGCTTTGAGCCCAAGGCTATAGAGTCCAACAGAAACATATGACTCAAAAAATTAGTCTGAACTATGAAGTTTCTATTCAATTCAAAATTGAAAGTGGAAAGAGAATACCTTGTGTTATTGAAGTGAAGAGTGTGAAGATGGCGATGGAAGTGGAGCACAATCAGAATCAGCAGTTAGGGTTTCCGTTCTGGAAACCGCTCCGTCGCAAGTTCGGACCCGACTCTCCTTTCTTCGCTCCTGGCAACCTCGAACGGGAACTTCTTGCCAAACAGGTTTTCTTTTTTTCTTTTTTTTTTTTGCAACTTTGGTATATGATTAAATGGTTGTAAGTACTGAATTTTGAGATGTGACTTTTGCTTACCCTTTGTATTTCAAAGGTTGCTTTGGAATTGACAGAAGAGAAGGAACAGCTTGAGAAATGGATGCAAGAGGAGGAAGGAAGGTACTGATCCTTATATGACAGGCTCATATCCTTAGCATTATGTGAGATCCAAATAACTTCTGGCAGATGATTTTCGAATGTTGGGCTTCGTTTTCATTATGGATTTATTTCTAGTTCTCTAAATATAGTTTTCTTTTGTTCTACTTAGTTCTTGATGAAGATGCTTTTTTTTATATAATTGTTGTGCTTAATTTATTTATCTGAGTACATGTTGAAGAAACACAATTTGTTGGTATTATACTCTGTTGCTCAAGAAAATCGTTATCATTTGATCCCCATAGGTTAAATCAGTTCTTAAATGAAAATTTTCGTCTCTACAAGGTTGCAACGGGTAGAAAACTTCTGGAACATGGTGTGTATTAATAAGTGGATAGGGAATAAAACGTGGGTGTTTTAGTCTCTACAAGGGTGTATACGGATTTTGGGGGGAAGGGGCTTGATACAAAATCTGATTTTTTGAATGATTGTTACCTATAGGGACCAAATGATCATCATACCCTTAACTTTGAATTTTACTATGACGAGTGACAGGCCATGTGCCTCATCTCAAACTCTATCTTTTTGTGCAGGGAAATCTTTTGTCCCATTGTTGGTTGTGGTGCACGCTTGACTTCAATGGATGACTTCGAGAATCACTATAATGCAAGGCATACTGCATCCTGTTCTGTGTGCTCTAGAGTCTACCCAACGTCTCGGTTGCTCAGCATACATGTATCTGAAGTGCATGATTCTTTCTTTCAGGCAAAAGTTGCACGTGGTTACGATATGGTGTGTAAGTGTAAAGATGATTCAGTGCTATCACGTTACATTTCCTTATTGTATTGCATCTATGAGATATTCCTGGTCTTAAATCTTGTTGAAGAATGGTCTCAAAATTACTTCTATTTCTTCTATTTTCTCCAATAAAGTATACCCCATATTTTTTTTCTTTAATTTTTTTAATCTAACAAATTGGCCGCAAAACTTAATTCACGGTTTGGTTATTTCAAATACTGCTTAAAACATTTTTTTGCCTTCCTTACATGCTTTTTGTCTGTTATTTCTTTGAAACCTAACTGTATAGCCTATTATCATTTTGTGCATCCACATATTTAATTATTCACTTCATGCCAACTTGTTAATGTGTTTCTTTTGTCTTTGTTATACAGTATGAATGCTTGGTGGAAAAGTGTGGTTTGAAATTCAAAAGCTACAATCGTAGGCATCAGCATTTGGTTGACAAGCATAAATTTCCCACCTCATTTGAGTTTTTCAAGAAGGCTAAACCTTCAAAGAAACAGAGATTGAAGTCCCAACAAAAAAAAACTCTTCCTAAGGAGAAGGATGCAGGAATGATGGAAGTGGAAAACGCAGCCATGGATGACCTTGTTTCAGCAGTCTCTAAACTGAGCACTTCTGACTCCACCCCTTCAAATATCAGCTTTGGTCGCCGTAGCAAAGGCTTGTCATTCGTCCCTCGAACTGTTCAGCGCAGAGATCAATCAAACTCAGCAGCATCTGGGACAAAGAGATAAAGCTTGCACTCAGACCACTCTGCATTCTTAATTGCAAAATGATCAATTATTCAGATACTGCTCCATTATAAGATGTGTGTCTTGTGCTCAAAGTTTGAAGAAGCTGATAAAGTTGAAGATAGGAAAAGCAGATCATGCTGGAGGATGTAATAAACAGCTTGCGGCAGTTTTATCTTTTCAATGCTCCCCCTTGTGGCTGTGCCTAACACGGGCATTGTGGACATTCGAATATCCCATGGCTTTCTGTGGAGATTTTGAGCTTAATTTTGTAAGATATTGTTCTGTTAGTCTTAAGCCTTTACTGAATAGCTACTTTGTGATTAGTTTAAAGAAAACACTCTTGAAGCTTGTCATATGTTTAACCCAGTGACGGGATATCCGGCTAGTAAGTAAATGGTGCAGGCTTCCTGTCAGCATGATATGTGATATTTCTATTTCTGTAAAATTTGATTTGGTAAATTGGTTAACATGAAATTATTCTGCTTAATTTTTTCTTTCATTTTACATGTAACTGAAACCACTTAAGAATTTGTACGGTTGTTATCGAACATATCTTTGAGACAGAATACATAATCTAATGAATAAAATTAAATTTAAAAATGACGTTGCAATTGAAATAATGCGGTTATCTTTGCAATTGAATATAAAAATACAATACATCCCCTATTCATGATAATAAAGGTGAGGTTGGTAGAATGGAGGTAAATGTACGAAGGAGAGAACTGATTGTCTTTGGTATAGGGAGAGGAGAGAAATAATTTCTAGGGTCACTATACTTTTTCTCGCATTTTTCATTAGAAATTAGAAAGAAAAAAAAATCCAAATCACTCTATGTCATCTATCTCTCTTTTCTCAGGTTATTTCTTATTTTGATTCCTTCTATTTTTATTTTCTCGAAGACAATGAAAAAAATGAAATTGATATCACTTTGCAGCATACCAGCATCACCACTGCCAGCATATATGCTTGAAGACTGACTGATAATTTCTCAAATCAATTGACTCATTTATTACAACCACGGCACATCCTAAAACAATTCTCATATATATCTTAATTGCAGCAACCTAAAACTATCAGAAGAGGTTTGTTTTACTTTCTCTTCCTCTGTAACTGATAAAATTTTCCCCGAAGCATTGATAGTTAACACTGCTCATTGGATTTTCCAAAGTGGATAGAAACATGGTTTGACTACCTCAAAAAACTAACATGTTTGAAATGAAAAAGGGTAAAATAACTTGATTCACCACAAAAGATGCGACAACGTGTATGCGAGCTAAATATAGAAAAACGAGCATGAAGGAGGAAGTGTATACCACAACTGTGGCTAACACCGCTACAACAACGCGCTTCACTTTTCATCTCCATGCATCTCTAACATCCCCATCAGATTCACTCCTTCATTCACACCCTCCGCAGAGTCACGTAGATTCACATATCAACATCAAACACACGTAGCAACATGCAAGCGTGGATATTCAGATCCTCCCAACCTTCCCACAAGAAGAAATACCCTTCCAACCCCAACTCCCGCCTTCTCACGCTCCTCGCTGCCACACTCGCCACCACTATCTTCCTCCTCTTCATTTTCCGCCACACCCTCATCGACCCCAACAAACTCTGCATCTACACCGCCAAACCCGTCCGCCTCACCAACTCGGAGTCCGCCATCGCCGCCGAGTTCGACGCCACACCCCTCACGCTCGTCACCATCCTCCACTACGCCACCGCGCTCGCGCTCCCGCAGCAGACCAAGGGCGAGATCCGACGCACCTTCGACGTCCTCCAATCCCTCGCCCCATGCAACTTCCTCGTATTCGGTCTCGGCCACGACTCCCTCATGTGGGACTCCTTCAACCCACGTGGCACCACCTTGTTCCTTGAGGAGGATCCCAAGTGGACCCTCGCCGCCCTCCAACGCTTCCCCATCATACGCGCCCACACAGTGCGTTACCAGACGCGCCTCTCCGACGCCAAGACCCTCATAACCTCTTACAAAAGGAATTGTGGCGGCCCCACCTCAACCGGTCATCCCTTAAAAGGTGACTGGCGGTGCGTGCTGGCACTCAGCAACCTGCCGAATGACGTGTACGATCGTGATTGGGATGTGATCATGATCGACGGGCCGCGAGGGTATTTTGCCGCCGCACCGGGGAGGATGGCGGTGATATACTCAGCTGCCATGATGGCGCGTGGGAGGAGAAATTCCGGTGTGACGCACGTGTTTCTTCATGACGTGGATAGGGAGATTGAGAAACATTATGCTAGGGAATTTTTGTGCATGAAATATAGGGTTGGGGGTATTAGGAAGCTTTGGCATTTTGTTATTCCACCCGTTGTTAATGCTACTGATATTAGTCATGGATTTTGCTGAACTTTATGCTAATTTCTTTTCCTTTATGTCCAATGATTGCACACCCCTTGTTGCGATTTCTTCCATGTTAATTACAATTTCTGTTTTCTAGTACTCAAACATGTTCTATCATCTATCTTATTCGTCTTTTCTTTTACATGTTCAGACGTTTCTTTACCCTTCATGCAATATCAAAGTTTACGTTGTTTTATTCAAGTATTATACAATATTACAAAATCGAAATTGCATATCAAACAATACACGAAAACTCTTTTACTCTAAACCATTTTTGGTGTTGGTCAAGATCCTAGATCGAGAAAGAGAGGGTGGAGAATTTATGAACTTTTACATTTTTGTTTAAAGAACTAGAAAGATGGAGATTTTCTTATAAAAATATGCATATTTATTTTAAATTTATTAAAATGAGTAAGTTAAAAAAATACTAAAATGAAGAAGTCATGATTAAACACAAATCATTATCGTCGATATACAATATTTTAAATTTAGAGAAGAAGTTTTGCATTAAAGTACGATTTCAATTTTCTTTTGGAAGATGAGACATTGATAATCCAAAACGATTTCACGTGGCATAGTGGCATACCATTCAGATATTTGAATTTGATTTTTTTTTTTTAAATCTACACTAACGAAAGGAGGAGAAAAGCGCCCCTGATTTGAAATGCAGAGATGGTTAGGTTTCGCTTTCATCTCCCTCACTGCTTCCTCTCCCATTGTTGTCACCGTTGTGAGTTTGTGAACCCAAACTACGCAACGTTTGATTTGCATAGTCCTTCTCTCTTCTCGTCGTATTGTTGCAATCCCTTTCCACTGCTTACGAATTAGGGAAACTTTTTACTGTTGGCACCCTAAGGAAACTTTTAAACTCTGTCCTTCTCTTCTTTACCCTAAGCTCCCTCCTTAGGTATTGCTTTCCTTCTTCCAATCCCACCGGAGCTTTTTGTAGTTTTTGGTGTTTGTGTTCCATTTGGGGAAAAAATAATCAGAGTAACGCGTCAAGAGACTGTTCATAGTAGCAGGTGAGAAGAAATTTTGTTGATATTCAATGTTAGGCAAGTGTTTCCCCAATTCATACTAGAATTAAAACTGTGAGCAACTTTGGACACAAGTAACGCTAGTGAGCTCAATTTGAAAACAATCCCTACATGTATGAACCAAAAAGAAATACACAAGCACAAACATATGTTTGGCATCCATCTAAAAATGGTCTCATCAACATTAGTAAAAAAAAAAGGCAAAAACTAACTAATTTTAGCCGATCAATAACCTAGGTATACATCATGAAAATATAGTTAAGATCATGTATACTAAAATGTTATAACATTTACCAGCTTCAACATCGATAAAAATAAAAATAAAAAAAGGAAAAAAGTTGAGCTAGTATTGGCTAAAAAGCTAAGTAACGTCGATGGAGGGAGGAAAGTAAAAAAAAAATAATAAAAAATAAATCAAAAATTAAAGAATGTTGAGAGTGGGATTTGAACCCACGCCCTTTCGGACCAGAACCTTAATCTGGCGCCTTAGACCAACTCGGCCATCTCAACAATTGATGTTACACATTATACATTATTATATAGCTTATGGTCATAGATTTTCACTACTACAAAATTGCTAAGCGTGTTGTATTGGAAATATATCTTCCTTCTAAACGTACATTGTCTCTAACCAAAAATCATTCTCCTGCCAACAAAATGAAAACTTCCTTACATAGAACCTACCAGCTTTTCTATAACTCCTGTGTCGTTAAAGCTTCTTCAACAAACTGCTCATACAAAAGATGCTTAGATCCCCAATTTTTTTATTTTCCGCTGCTTATCACAACGACAAAACAAGTGAGTGAGTGCACCAAATTTAATATAGTGTGATAATCGGCTTCAACAACCATTCCCAGTCCGCGCAAAACTTTATGCCAATTCTGCTGAATTTATCAAATATGCAGTATGCAAATGTGGACATAACATCACAACTCGTGCCATTGACACACATATTTACATGATAATAGCTACTCCTTAAGCCGTTTACTGACTACGGATGAAACTTGAAACCAACCAAAAAGATAAAATTATTTATTTCTTCAATTTATTTGGAAAAGAAAAAAAAAAGTTTGCAACAGTGCATATCTTTAGGATATTTGACTGGATATTTTTATTTATTTCCATTTTCATAAAAGCTACTTTAAAACTTCGTATCGCATTATGGTATTACTGCATGTTCAATTGCGTTTTAAAAAATAAAAAATTCGATCCTATAATAAAAAAAAAATGGAAGCATAATTGGACCATGGTCATTATGTTCTCACTGCTGAGGCAGAAAAACTAGCCATGAAAAGGCTGCAAACACCTCCCACATCATAAAAATGATCACCTTACAGCAGTCCAAATATAGAAATAAAATGAACATAAAATCCAGTAACGTAATAAAACGTGAAAAAGGTAAATAAAGTAAATAATTTGTCAAGAACTGTGAATTGACCAACTCCCAAGCAAAATGTGACGCAAGCTACCCTTCTAGGTCTACCTTGGCGTATACAGGGGGGACACCTTTCTTGGAACAATCTCTTCGATCTGCTCAGCTGACAAAAGGGATGTCTCGCTTTCATAATTGCCGTTTTCCATCTGCTGGTGTAACTGCCACAAGAAAAAGCTCAAAACCATCATCAAATAAATCATTTTCTACTACTTCAAATAAGTAATTTTCAAATACTCCTCAATAGGATTGTGAAGCTCCAAAGCCATGCGCTATGCAACCCCAACAAAGTTTAAATACATATTTACATACATACACGATTCGTATAATGTGAGAAAACGAGTTATTGAGAAATGAGAGTTTAATAATAAATATTCAAATCTACATCCATATTATTTGTCCCCTTAATTTCCTCACGTGTACCAAATCACCCCTCCCCCAGCCCTACCATGGATAAAAACCACCTCACCTTGTGATGTGAGGACGATGACGACCAAGCATAAGCTTTGGCCTCCACATGGTGACTGAAAGGTCTCAAACTGGACCTCGCATGCTCGATTACCAATGAGGTCTGTAACACACCTTCATAAACCTCCACATGGTTCCATTTCTTTTCTAATGGCACTTCAAACAGATTATCATCGAAAATAGCAATTGAAAATCATAGAGGTGTATGATCCAATTTCAACATTCTCACTTTTCCCTAATGAAAGCAGGATTCTTGACCTATCATTGATGAGCACCATGGGACTGGGACAATCCAAGGAAATATCGTATCCCACAGGTGCAATAACGATTCAAATAACATTGACAACGAACATATTACGAAACCAAAAATAAGTTGAAGGTCCCCTGCTTTGATGATTGAACCTCTCTAGAATATTAGCTCCTCAGAGACCGCCATTTTGGGGTCTTGCGACGCGAATAGAGTGAACTAAACATGAAGACAACGATGAAGGGTTTTTTGTTCATGAGTTGAGAGGGGTGTGATTTGGCACTCAATTACGGGGACAAATAATATGTAAGAAAATAAGATATGTAAACTTTGAGAGTGTCTGGTAACAACATAGACTGACGAGAAGACCTCATTTTTATAAGAAAATACGATATGCAAACTTTATGACAAATTTATAAAGGAACCCCTAGTCCTGGTCCTAGTCCTACGATCTCTCAAAGCTTACACCCAAAAATATTGAGACCAATTAGCAGCATTGCTTCTAAAAATGAGGTTAGGTGCACCAATACCATATACTAAAATCAGTATGTTAGGTGTTGATAATGCCGATAAAATGTTGCAAAATGTGATTTCAGCGTTGGTGGGACACAATTGATTACCACCACTTTTTATTTTTCTTATTGGAAGCAATATTTAAAATGAATGTCCCTATGCTTTGAAACCAGTATTTACCTTCTCAAGGATTGCAGATTGATCGTCCAAGTTAAACTTGCGCATGTACTTCAGCATCTCTAGTTGCTGTAAATTTCACGCTTTCTGTAATAGTAGTGTAGCAAGTACCAGAGAATTCATCAGAAGTCAAATAAATTTTACCTGTTCCTGTAACATCTTCTGGTTGAGCAATTTTTCTGCAAATTCTTCTTCTCCAAGCTCTGCTTCATCGCAGGCAACCTCTTCTCTGCCAAAAGTCATTTGCCATTACATAACTGTATTGATCCTTCTTTCAAATAAAGTCGTGTAGGTTATATTGTGTAGGGACAGGAAAAAAAAGGCAAGCATTAAATTAAGAAAATAGGGTTTAGTAGCTTTGAAACAACGAAGTAAATTTTTGGGTTAGATAATATTTTACCAAGTTGCTTCCAACATATTGTAAATTAATTAAAACACGTATGCTAATGCATAAAAAACAACCAAAGCTAAGTACACCAATAAATGCTACCATAGACTGCATGTTTGTTCCTGTTTATGTTTTGAGAAATAAATGGTTTTTTTATTTCAAAAGCCCGCATAAAAGGCAACCAAAAAGAAATGATAACAATTATTTTTCCAAATGAAGCTAATTCTCGATGAAAATCCAAAGCACGTAAAAATATTTAACATTAATTCCACGCTAGACTGTAAAGTTTATGGCTCCGAAGGACGCAAGTGTTATGCTTTAAATATGGTGGAACCGTCAAGCGAATCCATTTTACTTTAAATATTGGACCAGAAATAGATGCATTGTACTGATTAAACTGAAATTCTGATATTAAGCACGATATTAGTAGCAAAGGTAATTTACTACAGAAAAAACACAGAACTCACTGGTGAATTTAATCATATTGAATACGTGCACGTAGATTCATTTATGTATTTAAACACTAACCTAAATTCCCATTTTCTATTACCAAAGATAAAACTGTAACCCTGTCTTTTCAAAGCAGAGATAGAAACTAAATTCCTTCTCATGAAAGGAACATGAGCAGCATATGGTTTCCCCAAACTTGTAGATCCCCACAAAGAATTCACAGCATGATGGTGGCACCTAAGTTCAACCACCAGTCTTTGAAAGAACATCAACCACATTAGGTTCAAGACAAGTTAGAACTAAAGAAACTACCTTGCTTTCCTTGTTTCTTTTTAAGAATGTAAGAAACTTTTACCTTGTGACCTTAATTATTGCAATTACCCTTGATGTATTTCTTAGTGGGCTTCCCACATGTTGTGCCATCTTTTTTACATTCTTCTTCCCTTCGAAATCAAATTTCTTACTAAGCTTGACATCAAGAAGACTTCATACAATATTAAAAAACATGAGTGGCAAGGGGATGGACAAACTGCTACAGTCACTCAGGTGGAGGAATCAATGAACAAATCCAATTACAGAAATCCAAGACTCGGCATCCAATTTGCCACTTCTATAATTCAGGTACTACTAAAGGTGCTGCTAGGACATTTAATTTCAAAGGAAAGAAGAATGTAGAAATGGTCACAACATTCAGAACCACAATAAAAAATACTTTAAGGGTAATTGCAAGTATGGTTACAAGGTCGAAGATTGCTATATTCTTAAAAAGGGACAAGAAAAGCAAGGTCATTCCTCAGTTCTACCTTTACTATTCATGTTGTGAATTTTTTACGGGGGGGATCTCGTGTCTAAGGAAACTAAGTGAGATTGTTAAGGATGGAGCTGAAGTACCTGTGTAATGACACAAGAATTGTTTCTTTTGTTTACCTTTCGGGCACACTTTTTTGTTAATAAAAGATATTTATGTACCTTCCATGAAAAGGGATTTAATTTTTATCCATGCCTTAGACAGATGTAATCATAAATTTGTTAGATGATGGAAAACACGAATTCATGTTAGTGGTAAAATCTTTTTAATTATTATTATTATACATGTTCCAATTCTGTCTTTATATTTAATATGATTAAATTCATTAATTGACATCAGAGACACCTTAAATACACCTTAAATTGTATTTTCACTTTTTCATTGCATACAACATTTATATTATATGTATGAAATTTAAAATTGATTGAGAGTTTTTATGCATTACGACTTAATGATCAAAATGCAATGAATAACATTGATTTTCGTTGGGTAAAAAAGAAAGAATTTATAAGAAACGCCAAAACATTTTCATTTTGCGAAGATTTGCGTGTTGTGATTTTGCTTCATTGAATTATGTTTCATAAAGTTGATTGGTTGTTTTTTACCCACTTTCTAGGGAATCACACTGATATTATAATTATAGATTGTTACTAATCCACATTAACTATTTTAACACTCCCCCTAACAGGAAAAAGAAAATCAGATATCCCGGTCCCTTTTGGAGGACTAGACTATCCTGTACAAATCCTACGCTAACAAATTTCACACCTACTCTCTTTCCTTGCATCCCTATATATCTCAATCGTGCGTGATCTGTCTCCTAGTAATTACTCCCTTGCCAATGCTAACTTGGAGCACTGATTCACTGCTCCTCTTTAATATAGTAGTCCTTCAAATTCTATTCGTGAAAGGTCAAGACAACTCAAAGCTAGGAAAGACACGCAGGAAATGGCCATTTTTATAAATGTATGTTCAAACAACGGAAGAGAAAACGTTAACAGGTTAAGAAGTGGATGAAAGCTACATAAGAGAGAGAGAGAGAACTTACTTAGAAAGGAATTTATAAAACTGAATCACCAAATCCATGTCATTCTCATATACAGTACTGACTTTTCCCAGGCACGAGATACCAAATCTTGGATCTGTTGTGTAAATTATGCAAATAACAACGTTTCAGAATTAATTACCATCGAGTTTGGTTATACAATAAAACAGATTATGCATACAATCACTTCAGGTATCACAATGCACAAGCTCACCCCACAGCTTTCCTAAACTAAAATAGTTGGAAACGAACAGTCATGTGTGCATTAAAAGCTTTTTAAGAAAAGGCCATTCCCATAAAAAGTGAAAACTACAGTATTTTAAGACTTTATTTTAGGGAAGAAAACCTACGGATTTTCCAGAAAGAAAGGAACCATAGGTCTGAACACAACATTCAACCATAAATTCCAACCAAGCTATACTCCCAATACTACTTCCGGCAAAAGAAAATTTATAAACTAATCTGCATTGGCATGTTTAGCAGGTTGATATAAAAGTATCGCCAATCATGTATCCAGTGTCAACTCATTTGTCTTTCCCAAGGACAGAGACCAAGAACTTGAAGCACAACACAATTGACCATGAAAATTTATAAACTAATCTGCATTGGCATGTTTAGCAGGTTGATATAAAAGTATCGCCAATCATGTATCCAGTGTCAACTCATTTTTCTTTCCCAAGGACAGAGACCAAGAACTTGAAGCACAACACAATTGACCATGAAAAGTTCAAGATGATTTGATCCATTATGCGTTTGATTCCCTTTATGGATGAAACAGTGAATAACCAATAAAGCTCCAGATGGTTTTTGCATACAGGGAAAAATAAACCAGAATCAAGGATGTGTTGTCACTATCCAATAATGGCATGCATTGTGTCACTGTAGCCGATCGAAGAATTGAGTTTGCACAAAAAGTGTCAAGATGGCACAAATAAGGATATGAAAAGTAAGGCTCCAGTGCTACAAAGTACAGACAATTAACATATCACAATAAAACAGACATACCAACACCCATCTCCAAAAATATCTCTTCTTGTATTGCAGTCGTCACAGCAACAGCCTCCTGCTCATTAGTTATGATATCCAGGAAATGACAGTGAAATTCATTATATACTAACTTTTATCACATAAATTCGAAGGGCAAAAGCTTCATTTTACATGGACTTGCTATTTAACTCTATATATCCAGCCTTTAGACGTCTTTCCATAAAACTTACCCAGCATACACATAGATGCTAATATAAAGGGATAAAAAGTGCACAACAATGCCCCATGTGGTTTGTGATGGCTAATAAAAAAGGGCAATCCAAAGCACCAGATCCCCCAACTAGTGAAGTCTGAGAAGGGTAGATATGTGTAGCCTTATCCCTGCAAGCAGAAGGGCCGTTTCCAGAATTTAAACCTTATTGTTGCACCAAGATTTGCCCTCCTCTACTGACTAATCAAACAATAAATCAGAAAGCACAGACAAAGGTTATAGTTATTCAGCTGAGCTGTCACACGTCAATTAATTCAAATCGGAGGAAGAGACTAACAAGGAAATGATGTCAAATTCTGTCAAGGTTCCTACATAATCACTTGAAGACCAAAACTAGGTTTGAACATTATGATTTTAGCATTTTTCATCAAAAATTAGAACATAACCTCGATATCCAGCACGAATATCCTATTACACGATTTATTTAAATTACTTTAATCTTAATTAAAAAGAAATACAAAAAACTCAACAAACTACGCAATTAATTTCCCTCACAAATCCGTCTACTATTTCTTAAATCAAGGATGGCTCAGGGAACTAGATATGTGATACGATGAGAGAAGCAAAGTCGCCTTATATCGAAGATAAGTAGTCCATTTAACCAGACTTGTAAGACATGTAAAGATGAAAAGGGAAAAACGACTAAAGAAATTCACCTGCTTATCCTGTACAGCCCCAGCAATCCTTTTCTTCACATCTGCATATACCATAGATTGCGAAAATCAAACGCGAACAGCCAATCAATCATTCAATAAGCAGAACAAAATAGGGTTACGAAAACAAAGTACCAGGTTGAGAAGTAAGGAAACTGAAACGATCGAAAAGATGGAAAAGTTGCTCCCTTGATAACATTCCAGTATTCTGCGCCCCAGATGCCATTCGTAACGCTCATAAACCAGAGCACAACCTAGATAAACCAGCCGGGCGAGTCACTGTGCAACTAAACCGATACGATTAATGGCGAATCAGGGAGGGAATAAGCTTAGGTTCGAACCTTTCCACACATTTATACTGTCACTTTAGTTAAGCATGGTCCCCCGAATACTATATTTTACCATTAAAAGTAAATACAACATTTTTCATTAACCTCGGCTAATTTATCATTAAATCAATAAAAAGTCAAAGTACAGGGAAACTGAAAGTATACTTTACCATTCCTCAAGAAAAATCAAAAACAATAAAAAAATTCTAAATACTACGACTAAAAACAGAATAAGCCCACAATCCTATTTGACAACGGTAAAAATACAGTGAAATACTACTATCGTTAAACACGAAAGCTAATTCCAATAAACTAAAAATCTTCATCCATCTTGAAGACGTGGGCATCACCGTTACCGTTCAAGCTGGACATAACGGAAGCCTTCTGGTACTCCCCCACGCGCTTCTCGAAAAAGTTGGTCTTCCCCTGCAGGGAAATCAGCTCCATCCAATCGAACGGGTTCTGCACATTGTACACCTTCCCGCACCCAAGCGCACCGAGTAACCTATCAGCAACAAACTCAATGTACTGACTCATCAAGGCCCCGTTCATCCCCACCAACGCGCAAGGAAGCGCGTCGCAGACAAACTCCCTCTCAATGTCCACAGCATCACGCACGATCTCCTTCACGCGCTCCTCGGGGAGCTTGGTCCGCAGAATAGAGTAGAGCAGACACGCAAAGTCGCAGTGGAGACCCTCGTCGCGGGAGATGAGTTCGTTGGAGAAGGTGAGTCCTGGCATGAGGCCCCGTTTCTTGAGCCAGAAGATGGAGCAAAAGCTTCCGGAGAAGAAGATTCCCTCAACGCAGGCAAATGCGACGATGCGCTCGGCGAAGGAGTCGGAAGAGTCGATCCAGCGGAGGGCCCAGTTGGCCTTCTTGGTGACACAGGGAATGGTGTCAATGGCGTGAAAGAGACGGCTTTTCTCTACGGAGTCTTTTATGTAGGTTTCGAGGAGGAGGCTGTACATCTCGGAGTGAATGTTCTCGATGGCGATCTGGAAGCCGTAAAAGGCGCGGGCCTCGGAGACCTGGACCTCCTTCATAAAACGGCCGGCGAGGTTTTCGAGTACGATGCCGTCGGAGGCGGCGAAGAAGGCAAGGACGTGGGTGATGAAATGGCGCTCGCCGTCGGTGAGAGTGTTCCAATGGCTGATGTCCTGAGAGAGATCGACCTCCTCCGCCGTCCAGAACGAGGCTTCTGCTTTCTTGTACATTTCCCAGATTTGGGGGTATTGGATAGGGAACATGCAGAAACGATCAGGGTTAGGGGCCAAGAGAGGCTCTTCGGGAATTGAAGGCATTTTGGGATTGGGAACAGGGAAAAAGAAAGGGGTTTATTCTTTGAGGATTGGGGGTTAGGGTTTGAGTTTGGCAGAGGGGAGTGAAGGGTTTATATAAGGAGGTGCGTGAAAATTGGAGCGGGGAATTTGAAATTTTTGAGGTAAAGCTTGCGGGAGAAGATTGAAGGTGGAGAGGGTAGTTTGGGGATTTTGCAGGGCGTGTTGGAGAAGCTTTTTGGTTTTGAAGGAGAGTGTTGCGGCGGGAGGGAGGGATTATTGTTTTGGTGGGAATTTTGGGTTCGCGGGATATTTGGAAGGTTTGAAATTGAAAAGGAGAGTGTGGAGTACACTAATGGGAAGCCGTTTTGGTGAGGTAGGAGGAGGGGTGAAATTTGAAAACCACGTGCTTTCGCTGTTTGTTTTCTTATCGTTCTTATCCGTTAAAATTCAACAGTGTCCACGATTTTAACGCTGTCCGTGCTGTCCGTATTTGGGGGAGATAATACACGTGTCTACACGCTCTGCGGTAGACGGTAGAGGGTGTACAAGTTATAAAAATCTTAGATATTTCTGTTCATCATTTACTTATCTAAGGAAAAATATTTTTTTATTAGGAAGTTTGAAATGTAATTTAAATATATCTTTGGTTAAATCTTGATTATTATTTGGTTTCTGTATTTTTAAATTTCTTTTTTTTTTACAGTTAAAACTAATCATGAGACAAACAACATGTAATGTGTTATTTAATTTTTTTTATAAATAAAATATTAGTGTCAGCTTCACAATTAATTTAAAAGAATAAAAAAGTTAAAATATTAGTGAGGGCCTAATGTTTTCTTTTAATTTAATTTATAATATATAATAATATTATTATATAATTATTAAAATTATTATTATTATTATATATTATTTTAGTAAAAATTTAAATTAGTTTCTTCTCGCAATTTTAGCTCAATTTATTCTCTCAACTTTATAATTGTATGAATTTGGTTCTTTTAACAAAATTTTTAAGTTTATTTAATATTTCAAATGCATTTAATAATAGCATTTAAGTTGTTTATAATATTCCATATACATTCTTCTAGATTTCCAAATAAATTTTTTATCCTGGTATTTGATTGCATCTTGATCTGTTGGATTGACGAGTGTACTGAATTAGAGTGGTTTGTGTTCTTTTTGAGTTTGGATTTGCATGTTAAGAGTAGTGAAAATCTACTATTCTAGCTTAAGCGATAATTTATAACTTTAGCGAGAATACTATAATCAGTGGCGGATCTTGACCAATAATTATGGGGGAGCCAAATTAATATATTCAAAATTTTGAACTTGTATTTGATATGAACACTATTTTAGATACACTCTCATAATTTCATCTTTTTTACTAATTGGATATTCTCAAATTTGAATATGTTTTCCTGTATAATATTGTTTCAAAGAATTAATATCAAATTCATCATCACCTATAATTTTTGTAACCTTAAGAAATGACTCCTCGAATTGAACAATTAGATTATAAGTACGATATTCTGGTTTGTGTAAAGAATTTGAATTTGTTTTCATTTTCATCTTTGTGGGTAGTTTTCCTTTTATTATTTTTGAAAAATAAATATAAATTCTTTTACTCTTCATCAATTGACCTATTATTTTTAAGTTTGAAATTCAAAAATAGTTTATCATAATCTAATGAAAAATTCAAAGATATAACTAATAAAAGAAAACTCTAATAATTGAAAACTTGTTATGAAAAAACACATAGTACATTAATTTTTCTTCTATCTTAATAAAAAAGTGAACATACAAAGGCTCATGAGATAAGTGAACATACAGAGTTGGGTGTGCCTTGTAACGTCCTAGCCGGAAATTACTTATTAAAATACACAAAAAATTAAATAATGATAAACAACCTCATTTATTATTCATCAATTTCCCAAAATCGCGGGAAAAATTAAAACCTTAAGTTCAACGTGCCAAAACAGATAAAATAATTCGCATTAATACCGTATTACAAATAAAATGGTTTATAAAATTATTACAATAAAACCATAGTCCGATAAAATAAACCAGTGAGAAAAATCCCCAAGAGTTCCCCACTCCGTCTCTATGCATCTGTCTGCTCACCTGCATTAACATTTGTTCCCATGTAACAAGTTACATGATCATCGCCACACACACACAAATAGGGTGAGCTCATTTAAATAAAACCAAGCATAATAATATTAAATACAACATCTCAACATTTAAAACCCGGGTTAGTATTCTTCTCCCTTTTCCTTACTTCTCCATTTCCAGCAATTTCATTAGGCGTCTATCATTTATATACCCTTTAGGTGAGATCAATGATCGATCTTCGCTGCACGAGTGTCAACTTGCCCCTCCGACTACAGGCCACCACCTGATAGTCCACACGTGGGAATAACTTTGCCACAGCATCTCACCATGACACCAAGTGGAGCTCCCCAAAACAAACATAAGTTTGTAGTTGTTCCAGACTACCAAAACTCTATCAGAATGCACTGAAGAGGGCAATCACCCGAACCTTGTCGTATGAGCCACAACTCGCACACTCCACTGGACTTCCTAAACCACCAGGCTACAACCTAGAGTGGTCACGTGAATCATCACTGCACCGTCACCGCCTGGCGGACTCCACCCTACCGCCAGGCGCCTCACTGACCATCACCGCCTGGCGCACTCATCTCGTGTCGTCAGGCGCTAGCCTCCTCCTAGGCCTTCTATTTTACCTTTCCGCCTGGCGAAACCATCCCTGCCGCCAGGCACACTACGCGCAGAGTGATTACTGTCACTGGTTTTTGACTCTACCGCCTAGCGACTCGCTCACGCTGCCAGGCGCCATACCAGTAGTGCAATGCTACTGGTTTATGGCTCCCAAAACAGACCCCAAATGAACCCCAAACACATGAAATTATAGCACATAATGGTTTCTTAGTCATAATCTATAATTAGATTACATCACATACATTTACACATACTATCAATTTAATCATCATCATGCAAACATACTCTCATTCTTTTGATCATGCAATCTAAAATTTAGGTAGCTCATGCCACTGCAGTTTGAACAATATGGCAAATGGTCCTTATAAAATCACGATTCAATCGGAATTACACTCCCAATTATTTCCAGTTTCACCATTCCAAATTCACCTTTTCACAATTATGACATGTTCCACTTACTCGATCATCATATTACCCATTACCATTCCTCAATAATTTAACCCAACCCCACACAGTGCACATGATTTCAGCCTTATAATAATCTCAATCTATATCAGCATGCAAATCTTTGTTTAACTTAACACATTGATCACCATCCATACCTTCTTAGGTATTCTCATTTATGTATTCCATGGTTATAGTTCCTTACACCCCACTGCCCTACTAATCCCTATCATACATACAATTTATCCTGCATAATTCCCCTTTTCATACAATCATAGCAAAAACTCAAAAGGATCATCAACCAAGCCCATGATATACAATTTCACATGCTCGTACATGGCAACATATACGTATAAGTCATATATTGATCCCACTCCATCAAACAGTGGACAACCCACGAATTTCTAACATGCATAATTGTTTCCAACCCCCAATATAAACCCTAACCCCCAATTTCAGATCAAAAGTCATGCCTTCCAACATAACCATAATATGCACAATCGATCATAGACATCAAAATTCACATTCATGCATAAAAAATTCACGGCCATATCACAGGTACCCCAAAATTTTTCAAAACAGCCAAAGACAGAGTAACTGTGTTCGTGCCGCCTGGCGGTTCATCCTCTGCCGCCAGGCGGTTCATGGAGGAAACCCAGAAATTGGGTATGTATCTTGTGTCGCCTGGCGGGTCACGTGCGACCACCAGGCAGTTTCTGGAAAAGTTCCAGAAACCCAATTTCAACTCTGATTTACAACATAAAATACAGTCCCAACCCCTGATACATCACGATTCATGCAAAAAAAAAAATAAAACAACCAATAGGAACTCCCCTAACTTGGATTCCTTGCTTAATTTGATAAATTTGTTATTTCCTCCTTGTTCGCCAATATCCTTCTTGCTCTTCTACCAACTCAGACCCAAAACCTCACCCAACACTCACCAAAACTCTCACTTTCGTGCTCTATTTCTGGTATAATTTCAGTCTTGCCAAAACCTTTCCTAATACTCTAATTTTGCCTTTTAAATGGTGCTTTAAAATTAGGTCAATAATGCAAAACGAAAATGCAACTTAATTGGTGGTTAATTGCCATTCATTGTCCCTTTATGGGCTCTTTTACAACCACCCTTGGTTGCTAGATCAGTTAGGGTTTCCTTTAACCCTTCCCATTCCATCCAAATATAACATTAGCAAAAATAAAGTTTAAGTTAGGTTTTCCCAAGGCTTGAACCCACAACCATGCAATTGTCAAGTCAATACCAAACCATCATGCCAATTCATGTTTCTTGCCAACAAATATAATTCAAATATTATATTCTTAGTTAACACGCACATTCGTATTATTAACACAATAATAATTAAATAACACACAAATGGCATACTTAGGACTTAAACCCAAGTACTCTCACACATTTAAGTACTCTCAACCATTTGAGCTAGTACTTTTCCACGTCATACCAATCAGAACTTAATGCCATAAAGGCTTCTACTACCCGCATTTATTAATAATTATTTATTTAATTATTTAAATTTTGTGGGTCTTACATGCCTTGAACTGTGTTTTTGAATGTGGCTCGTGTGAGAATAGGAGAGACCTGCTAAGCGAGAATAACAGTGGCTCGACCCCTCCTCTATTTCGAGTTGTCGCCTGAGTAAAGGCCTCTCGCCTGAGCGAGATAGGCTAGCTTGAGCGAGAACTCGAACTGCCCCCTGCTCGAAATCTCGCCCAAGCGAGAGCTGTTAGCTTGAGCGAGGGATCCCTCTCGCCTAAGCGAGAGTTGCTAGCTTGAGCGAGGTTGACAGTAGTGTGATTAGAGTGAGGTTGACAATAGTGTGATTAGAGGATCATATGTTTCCATGTTTGCAGTCATTGATTGCATGATTTGTTTGACTTGGCCTATTTAAAGCATGAAGTATGTGGATACCTATGTAATATCTGATTTGTGGTGTCATGTATATGGTATGAGATTAAATGGGGATGAGATGTTGTTATGTTAAACATGAAATGGAAAGTATGAATTTGTTGGAATGGTTGGTTATAAATGTTGGCATGGAATTTGTATGCGTGAGAACTTTATACTTGGTTGGTGTGGTTTAGGACGTAATTCCATGAATCTCTAGGTGAGATCTCATGGTGGTGCCTCATTGGTTTGGACATAATTCCACGATGGTTTCGTGGTGGTGCCTCATGGTCAGGACGTAATTCCATGACCCTTGTTAGTGGGAACTCATGGTGGTGCCTCATGGTTAGGACGTAATTTCACGAAGGTTTCGTGGTGGTGCCTCATTATATAATTTAGTAAGGATTCAAGTAAGGATTAGATCCTGACACTCTAAAGAGTCAGTTAGTCTCACGCAGAGCGTACTAACTCAAGTGGTGAGAGTAGCAAAAGGCCCTAATCTTTGGAAGGATAATGACCTTAGATGTTTGAAGGCTAACCTTGTGCGTGGTAGGGTGAAACCCATTGGCAATTGGCTTTGCAGAGCAGTAGGCCACCACAAGTTCAAGCATCTAGCGAATTCGACTAATTATATGTATCCGGATAATCGTGTCTTTGAGTCTTAGTGTCTTACTTGTCAATCATTATATGCTTGGTGGATTTATGTATCTTTGAATTTTAAATTGTATGCTCAATTGCATGATAAAAACCTTTTTACTTTAACTTACCCTTTTTTGTTTGCTTGTATGTTTGTGTGTGGTTTTTCTACTTTTGCGATGATCATCAATTTATTGATGTGAGCAGATGCGAGAACTCTTGTGGTCATCAGGGTGATGGAGATTCCGCTGCTTAGCTCGTCTTGGGTCGGATCCTATTATTTCCAAGTTCTCTTTTAGGGTTGTGACCCATGCATTACCTTGCTCTTTGAGCATTTATTTTGAATATTGTTGAACTCTTATTCTGTTTCGTTAATGGCATCGTGGTATGCCTTAGTTTTCTATTCCAAGTGTTTTGGATAACTGAAAGGAGTGACATTTCCACTCCATGACAATGCAATTTTATTATTATGTGTGATTTTTCATTTAATTATGTTATTATTTAAATGGGACGTTACACAAATGACCAAAATAATCGCGGCAGAAACACTTGTCTACACTAGTGGAGTGAGAATTTCTAGCTCAAACGAGAATGCTGCAGAATTCTTATATTCTTATTGTTAATCTGTGATTGGCTAAGTTAATTGTAAAAGTTTGAAGTATGAAGTTATGCATGAGTAACCTTTTGAAAAAGAAAAAAAAAAACAAAAACCTTTTATGTACCTTGTCTTTTTCTTGGGTTGTTTTGTGCCCTTGGATATCATATTTACCATTTATACTTTTGAATGACTGTAATAGCTATTCTAGTATACTTTTTCATTTGTGCTCTATTTTATTATATTATGTGATGTTTTATTTAATAGTATTTTTTTATTAAATGGGACGTTACAATTATTATTAATATTATTATTGATATATAATAATAATTATTATTAATAATATTAATAATAATTATATATTAATATTAATATTATTATTTTATAATATTATTAATTATTAATATTAATATATAATAATAATACTATTAATAATTATATAAAATTATTATTATTATTATAATTATACAATTATTATTATTATTAATATTATTATGACTATATATTAATAATATATTATAAATTAAATTAAAAGAAAGCGTGGGATAGGCCTACACTATTATTTTTAATTTTTTTAATAATTTGTCAAAAGTGTGGGCTAAGCCGACCCTGTATTTTATTTTATAAAAAAATTAAATAAAATGGGACACACCGTTTGTCACAAAAAATTATTTTTAACATCATCTATAAATAAGGATCAAAAACAATAATTTTGAAAGTGTAAGGACCAAACAATGACCAAGTTTCGACCAAGGATCATTTCCAAATTAAGGTCAAACTTTAGGGATCTAAAACATATTTTTACCTTTATTTAAAATTTATTATTTAGATATTGTTTTATGTTGTTTTTATATTTAAATTTATTGTAATGATACAAAAGAAGTAAAAAAAGTACATTATAATAAATTCAAGATGTGTATGAGTAAAAAGATAATTTTATTTTAATGTAAGTGATATGAATAGAATTTGTCTATGAAGTATTTTTACAAGACTACTACTCTTCTCCTTTAGCTATAATCTTCTTAGCCCTAGTTGATCCTCCTCTTATTAGATGCTTTGGATCAACTCTATCTCCATTCGATCTTCAACACAAAGGGCGAATATTTGCAGAAAAATTTATGATGCTCAAGTCAGCATCATATTGTGTTTTCATGCAGACAAAAGATAGTTATTAATTATGATGCAATCTAAAATTTTTACCTCACCACTCACTTCTATTTATAGAGTTACATCAAGACTTTGTATTGTTCACAAATTAGTGAAGGTCTAATCACGCCTTAATTACGTTTAGTATTGTTTTATGCATCATTAATTATCCCTTTCATCCTCCAATTTTATTATATGTTGTATAGGTCTGTCGATTACTGAAACCTGAAGTCTCATTGTCTTGTATTGGTTCTTAAGAACAAGGTCTTGATTTTTGTCGGCCATTTTGGTGTTGGTTTGAATGTCTCTCACATGCTTCTGGATTGTTCTCGATCATAAGGTGGAGAGGGTGTTGATTTTCGATTGTCATCAAGGTAGTTCACTAGTTATAATGTTTAAATAATGATTATATGATGAATTTCATGGTTATGTGATGAGTTCCAGATGATGGATTTGAAACGTTAAATATTTGAATATAGTCGAAAATGTCATATTTCAAACCCAAAATACATAGATTTGATAGTAAAAGTGTATCTTGTTTGCTGTAAATGATTTTTGTGATTAATGTGATTTATCTTAGGCATAATCACTACAAAAATATGTAATTTTAGTTGAGGTTTGTTAGTTGGGGTTATAAAAAATACACATTGTGGAGGTTTTAAAAACCTTCTTTAATTAGCAGGATTTTTCTAAGAAACCCTAAAAAATTTGAATCCCACTTTATTTTTTTTCATTTTTCTCCTTTTTGTAATTTTTAATTAATAACTCGTGTTACCGTAGGAGTAAGAAAGTGCAGTCTTTGCGTGCGAGCCTCCATAGCCACCGTGCCTCCATCATTCTTGTTTGAAGGTTATGGTAATGAAGATCGTTCTCCTTGCTTTCAATTTCAGTCTCCTTGCTTTTTATCGCTCTTTCTCATTTTGGATATCACTCCCTGTTTTAAATTTCGTCTCATTTCAATTTTGATTTCATTTTCATTTTCATGTTTTACTGCTTTCGATTTCGTTTCCTACTGCTTTCAAATTCGTTTTCCAGCATCATTGTTTCGATTTCATTTTCCTCTTTCAATTTTCTCTCTCTTACTCACGCTAACTTATTGATTATTTTTCCACCATCAAGTAATAACGTTGATTGTGCCCCAACCACTACAAAGAAAAATGAGAATTTGTTTCATTCAATTATAAATGTTTTTAATAATTGTATTGTAAATTTTGAGGTTTTATGGTAAAATTTTGGTTAAATTACTCTTTTAATCCCTTTATTTGTCAAGAAATTTCAGTTTGGTCCTCAAGTTTTTCGTTGTCTCAATTTGGTTCTCATTTTCTTAAAAATGATTCAATTTGGTCCTTACCGTTAGTTTGACCAGACGGTGTTAAAGTCAACGCCAAGTGTCAATTACTAGTTTTTTTTAATTCTTTTATTATTATTTTTTAAGTTTTTACACGTGTTACTTCATAGTTGTGCCACATGTCAAAGTGACTCAATTTGGTCCCTATATTTTTTTTTAGTTTCAATTTAGTTCCAATTTTTTATAAAAATAATATTGTCCTTCCTTAAATTGACACTAAATTTACTTTTTTATAAATCTTATGATGATATTCTTACTAAAATTAACGTTTTTATTAAATATTTCTATAAATATTTTAAATTAACTTTAAATTCTATACAAAATATTAGACTTTGGTTTTGTTTTGAACTTGAAATTTAGTTCCTAAACTTATGTGTGACAAGTTATTTGATTTTTAATCTTCACTAAGTTTGTATAATATGATACACTTGATACCTTTATATATGATGACAAAATTGTTAATTTTTGAAATTAAGTTTGGGGTTTAACTTTGTTTAATAATAAAAATAAAAAAAAAACTTGTTTAAAAATTTTTCTACAAATATTTAATAAAAACGTCAATTTTATTAAGAATATCATCATAAGTTATATGCAAAGATTAAATTGAGTGTCAATCAAAGGAGGGACAATATTGCTTCATTTTTACAAAAATTGAGACTAAATTGAAACTAAAAACAAATATAAGAACCAAATTGAGTCATTTTGACATGTGACACAACTGTGAAGTGACACGTGTAAAAGATAAAAAAAATTCAAAAAAATTAGAAATTGACACGTGGTGTTGACTTTGACACTGTCTGGTCAAAATTAACAGCAATGACCAAATTGAGTCATTATTAAGAAAATGAGGATCAAATTGAGACAACAAAAAATTTGAAGACCAAATTGAAATTTCTTAACAAATAGAAGGATCAAAAGAATAATTTAACCTAAAATTTTATAGGTAAAGGAAAAACTCAACCTTACTTATTTTCCAAAGAAAAAAAAATGATTATAATCCATACGTCAATTTTATTAAGAATATCATATAAGTTATTGATGTATGGATTATAATCATCAATTTTTTTTTATATAAAAATTTGTAATCGCTTGATGTATTTTGAATTAAGTTTATATATATATATATATATATATATATATATATATATATATTAGTGTTATAATCCCAATAATATGATGTTGGGAGAAGTGTCTATGTATGACGAAGTCATAACATAAACTTTCATTTATAAGCCAAATGAATTATTTATATTTGACATTAATGAAAATATTTTAAACTTTCTTAAATTGTATCCTTTTTACTAAAAAACATGAAACAATTTTTTTTGAATGAATGTATAAAATAAAAAAAATGTTACTGTTACTGTTAATTTACATATTTGAGATATTTAAAAAAAAAAATTATATTAACTACTTGATAACTTTGATTTCATAGTTTTAAAAATATTTGCAAAAGTAAAACAAAAGGTTAGTGTTAAATTTAAAGAATCGTTGAGTTTAATAGCGTTAACTAAACTATTTCAAATTTTCAAAAACACTTAGAATGAAATCTTTATTAAGCCGCTTAATTTTAGAATTTGGTTGCTTTTAACACTTATATCGAAACAAGATAATTTTTTTTATCAATAATCAAATGTAAAAGAGATAGGAAGAGAAGAGAGATACGAATAACTACGCTACTCTATTTAAGAACTATGTCTAGTTGAGTTTTACAAACATGGAACCAATACAATAAAAGTAAAACACTCAAGTACCAAATCTTGAAAACCACAAGATTTGATTGAGTTATGATAGGTTCACAAAGCTTTTAACAAAGTTTTTGACAAAGTTTCTTGTTCAGGTAAAAAAAACATTATTTTATTATTTTATTTTAATTAAAAAATAAAAATTTAATCTATTTTAATTCTATTTTTAGAAACTTTAATAAATTTATCAAAAGGTTTTTTGTCAAGAGGTAATTTTCCGATTTGATTTCACACTTAACAACACAATATTACTATACTAAATTTGAAACACTATTTAAAGATTGTCAAAAAAACACTTGGAACAAAATAGGCATAGTAGAATAAGAAAAACCAAGTGAAGAACTATGTTTCTCTCGAAAACACATTTTTTTATCTTGGTTTTGTATAAAGAAAACTCTAAGATAAGATTTTAGCTCAGTATGAACTATCTCTCAATAGTAGAAACGTTTTTAGAGACTTGGGATTTGATCTAATGTTAAAATGAATTTGAAATGAGAGTTATATAGATTTCAGGTTGTTTATTTTAATGGATTAAAACTACGTTTTAATATGTTAATTTTATGAAATTGATTGGTTAACTCGTTGTTTTACCAAATGAAAACAAAAAGAGTTAAAAAAATTTTACCGAGCTAAAGAGATTTTAATATATTAAAAACTCATTTTAACATATTAAAATAAAAAACCTCAAACTATGCATTGTTTTAAGTGATTACAATCGATTAAAGCAATTATATAATTGATTAAAATGTTTTCTACAATTATTCCAAACCTAAATAAATACATTTTAACAAATTAAAATCATCTTTTAATAAATTAAAAGCATCTTAAAAATAACACTAAAAATGTTACTAAACAATGAAAAATGTTAGTAACATTTTATCACATGTTACGTATTTCTTATGTTACCATTAATTTTTTTTAACATTTATACATAGTAATAGAGACATTTACATAAATATTATTAAAGATTTTAAGTAACATTTTTTTTAATAAAAGTATAACATTTTTAAAATGTTACTAAAAGTTTATAGTAACATTTTTTTAATAGAAAAGTGACATTATAAAAATGTTATTAGAAATTTTTAGTAACTTTTTCTTAATAAAAGGTTATAGGTTAAAAACGTTACTAAAACTAACATAAAAGTTCACACGTGATTGAGCAGCGACAAAAACCACAATTCCATGGCTATCAAGGGCCTGTTGGTAAGATTCTTTAAAATTTATAAATAAATAGTATTAGTCAAACCAAAGTGAAATTAAAAAACAAAATTCAACAGAACAATATTAAATTCCACCACACTATACTTGTTGGACCAGATAGCAAGATAAACCTGCTTGGTAAGAGATTCCTAGTGTGCTTGGAAATAATGAAGATGCTTTAAACGAATATATATACACATGAAGCTATTTGATATATCCACAACTTCACTAGATACACGTTCACATAAACAAACATATTGATCACTTGGAAGTATTATCATTTCAAGGAAAAAATCCAGAATTTTAAGATATGCTAAAGGGCTGTCATATTAGCCGACACATACAACATTCATTTAAGCAACCAAAGCTAAATGATCATAATTCAGAAACCAAAAGATTAACCAAAAACATCTAAAAGAGAGGGGAGGATAACCCTGGAAAGAACAAACAAAACCTTAATCTCCTATGACAACGCAACAAGTGAAGTCTTGTTTAGGCAAAGGCCTTCCACCTTTGGCACACGAAAGAACACATCTAAGACCTGTTGAATAAGAAAAAAGAAACAAAGCTCACGAACAACACCAATTTCAATCATAAACCAACACAAAGGCACACTTATAAAGAGAGTGTGTGGAGTCATTAAGTGGTTTTGAACTACTTCATATAACTTATTTAAATTTTAAAATTAACAAAGGTAAAGTCTATTCATGCAAGTTTAAAATAACTAAAGAAAGCTAAAATCAACTCAAAATTAGAATTCTACAAGAAACTCAAAATTTCACTGGTCAAGAACTAAAAAGCACTCTAAAACTAGGCTAATATTAAGGACTATATTTAAACATAAAGAAAATAAGTAAAGAAACTATCTACACAAGTTTTAATGGACTAAAAATAACTAAAAACTAACTCAAAAACTGATTCCTAATAGAACTCCAAAAATTCACTACTCAAACCTCGTATAGATTCAAGTTTGAACTTTGTACCCAACTAATCAGATTCAGAACCTAATTAATGTAGTCATGACATAAGAAGGATGATTGGAAAAAGGGAATCACAATAAAAATTAGAGATTGTAATCCCTACATGGATAACACATTGCTAAAAATTAATAATGTAGATTCAAGGAACAAATTTCAGTGCTTACTTACAAACCTTCCATCCTGAAGCTCAAGAAGGCAAGTTCTCTTCAATCACTGCATATATAATAAAAGGGCCAAATAATGGTTGTGAACCTTCGGATCCAGCATCAAGTGGGATACAGATTATGGCCATTGCATATGCGACACCACCAAAACCTGTGTGAGATACACAGTTGAAAACCAGGGCCGAAGAAATGAATCAAATTGATGCTATTTATTCACACGTTGGTCATTAAAAACTATCAAGCATCAACGAGACAACTAGTAAGCAACTAGGTATCTAATTTTTCATTTGATTGAACTATTGGATACATAAAGTCCTTCATGAGCAATCTTGTTCACATTATTCACAACAGTACCCAGGGGAGTTTCTGAAACTCATTTCATCGATTTAAAATTTTTAACTATGACTAAGGGCTAACTAAACTGATGAAATTGAGAAACAAAATAATTGTTTACGAGCATGTTATTTCTCAATTTCACATGCATTTAATTATCAACTTCAGGATATTCAAATGCATTCAATTATCAACTTCATGATATTCAAACAGCCAATTATTCAATCCACACTAAACACAACATTCCCTCAACGTAATTATAGGAAATTCTTCTATAAGCAAGCATAGTTGATTCATTTCTATTACATGTTTAATCTAAACAGTCCCAAAAATTTTGATTAGGAATAAAATCACCCATACAAATCATTCATTTGCCTGCACAAACCTCGTATGCAGCTAGAAATTGCTTAAATCGACGAGACGCACTGAAATCTTTACCTGACTCAGAGGTCTGGGTTGTTGAACGATGCTACGATCACGAACACCGTTCTCGCAGCAATCAACTCGCTAGTTACCATACCCCCGACGATATGCCTTTGTCGTCCAGAGAGCGAGATGACGAATCCGTTGAGAATTGTCGGTGACCATAACGTTGGTGTCGGGTGTAAGGTCGTAGAGAGATATTACTTATTTAAATAAAATTAATAATAAAAAACATAAAGATCACATTCATACAACACATTTCCCAAATCGCGAGAAAAAGAAACTTTACTATAAGCGTCAAAATGTTTTAAACATAAAATTAACTCAACTTTACATATCTAAATCCAAATATAAATCCAGATTAAAAAATAGTAAAAATAACTGTAGAAATAATCAAATATATACGATCATAACCTCAACTCAACCAATCGTCGATGATGAATATCACTTAGTTCAAATCACATATTGAATAACTACTTTTTCTTAATACCTAAATGTAACTATCTTCTCTACTCATGAATGAATTGTGATTGCATAAAGTTCATATATATTTTTCATATTTACTACCCTTTTCGTATAACACACTAAGCTAAAATTATCATTATTGTGTCATCTCAATCTCAATCAAATAAACATCACAAAAAATTCACATTCATATTTTTAAGTATTGATTTGTTCATAAAATCAATGTCAATTCTTCCTATCGTCAACCAATATAAAGAGCTCGTGGAAAACAATGAAAGAATTGAAATCAATATTTTCATGTTTTATCTAAAACTTTAAACTTTTATTATTTGATTATGTTTGTCTAATTTTTCAACTGTATTTATTATTATTTTAATATGCTTTTAAAACTTTGTCTATTTCCCTTACCAAATGAAGAAAAAATATGATGTTCTGATTGATTGTTGTTCTTAAAGTTAATTCTTTTATATGATATGATCAATCATTACCTAGTCATGTATTTTTTTTTCTTTTTTTATAAAAGTGCAAGGAATTGCTGTATTTAAAGTTTAATTGAAGATATTTTATTTTTATAGATTACTGCTATTGATATTAAGCCGTTGATATACTGATAAGTTAGTCGACTATTTTATTTTCCTCTTCTTAATATCTTTTCGTTGGTAATTTGTCTTATGTTATTATTTTATTGGTGTTTGTGATATTAGACGTTAGCTACGATTATGTATTGTTATATTGTGATTTTAACTTTTGAATATTTTAAACATGTATTTTCTTATGTTTTTATTTTTATTTTTTAATCTTAATAACTAAACTATCCATGTATAAATGGGGTAATGTTGCAACGAAGTAAAACATTTACTTTATATTTTAGATTTTTTATATCCTATGAATTCTATCTTTTTTATATACAGGCAGAACTTTTAAAAAAAGTATGATAACAAATTAAATATTTTATTGAATCTATTATTTGACAAATTTATTAATTTTTAATAGATAAAACTTTTCATTATTATTGTTCTAGTGAAAAAGAAAGTAGATCTCTTCACCAAAACACTTAATTGATATTGTTTGTCCTCTTTTTCTTTCTCTAGTTCTCCCTCTATATTTTTTTCGCAGACCTATTTGTCCTCTTCCTTTCGTAACTTTCTTCCTTCATTTAATCCTTATTAAAGCAATGAAATCTCTTTTCATAATAATGTCCCTTTGTCTTCACTTTACTGTTTACTAGAATTTTCGTATGAATTATTTAACTAATCGGGAAAAAACCTATCACCCTCATAGGTATTTGGCCCAATAAAAAAATCTGAAATATTTTACTGATAGGGAAAGATCCTATCACTTTCATTGGGAAAAACCCTATCACCACATACCTCCTTAACTAAAAAGTTACAAATCTATCATAAACATGGGTACATCACCACATGGTTCCGTTAGCTTTTAGTATCTTATACTAAAAAGTTACAAACCGATCATACCAATAGATAATGGGCCTACTATAACTTTTCTCCTTTGGAACCTTTCAAAATTGTAAAAGATGGAAAAATAGTTGAAGAATAATTTACCTGCTTATTATATATTTTGTATGTTCTACCACCGTTGAATACATTTATATGCTTTGTTTAAGCTATTAACGTTCCTGTTTCATCATGCTCAGTACAGATGCACTATTCTTCACTAAAAACTATTTCACAACTTTCTAATAACAAGACATACTAAAATAAATGTTATGTTGTTCTTCATTCCATGTCAAAGTTGCTACTTTTTTTTACATTTTTAAATACAATCAACATACCTTCTTTCTTTCAAGTATTTTGTTCAACGATACTCAATGTGTAAGTACTCATAGTCAATTAATTCAATCAAGTATGATCGGATGATAATGATATGCTCTTGTTGATAATTTCGATCAATAGTGACCGAATAATTGTAATCGTCTCTCGTCCATAATTTAATCAATAGTGATCAAATGATAATCGTCGTCTCTTGTTGATTAATTCAATCAATACCGATCGGACGATAATCATCACCTCTTATCAATAGTTCAATCAATAATAATTGGTCAATAGTCATTATCTCTTGTCAATAATTTGATTAATAATGATTGGATGATAGTCATCGATTTTTGTCGATTAATTCGATCAATAATAATCGGATGATAGTCATTATCTCTTGTCGATTAATTCGATCAATAATAATCGGACAACAATCATGACCTCTTAGAAACTTCAATAATATATCAAATATGCAACTTCTTACTTATTTATGGTCTCAATAAAACCTTTAGGAACGTTTGTAAGAAAAAAAATATACACAAGAACAAAAATAAGATATAATCAATTGTAATGAAAATAAATAATAAAAGGTTGTTGGATCGACTTTTCCGTCAAACAACTCTGATTGATAAATCTCCTCAGTATAACTTCAGGTACTCAATAAGAACTTATCGATCTTAAATATAACCGGTTGAATTATCATATTTGCTTCATGTCCTTCATCTCATAATTGCCCTTCTAGTTGTTTTCATTTCTTAAGAGCCAAGAAGAAAATAGATCTCTTAGACAAAAATAATTGATATTGTTCGTTTTCTTTCCTTTCTCTAGTTCTCCCTTTATATTCTTTTCTTAGACCTTTTTGTCCTCTTCCTTTCATAACGTTCTTCCTCCTTTTAATCCTTATTAAAGCTATTCAATCTCTTTTCATAATAATATCCCTTTGTCTTCACCTCACCGAATACAAAATCATTTGCATGAATTATTTAAGTAATCGGGAAAAAATCTATCACCCTCGTAGGTATTTGGCCCACTAAAAAACCTGGCTTATTTTACTAATTGAGAAAACCCTATCACTCTCATCCAAAAAAACCTTATCACCACATAGCCCCTTAGCTTGTAGTATCTTGTATTAAAATGTTACAAATCTATCTTAAACATTGGAAACGGGCTTATCACCACAATTATGATTTGATTTAAAAGTTAAAAACTTCGATAAACTAGAAGTGTGAAATTTAAAAATGCAAAATCCGATCTAACCCATAAAATATTAGTTTAACTAATTATTATGTATGGTTAAGAAGTGCTTTAAGAAAGTGATCTAACCAAATTTCATTACAGATACACTATCTCGGAAAGGCGACATTAATTTGAGCAGTGATGTCAACAGAGATTATTGTATAGTGTTCCGTGTTATACGTGCCATAAAATCTGTCAGAAATATGGGTATTCATCATTTGTAATTAGATTGCACGATTTTAGAAATTAGAATAGCTGTCATTTGTAGCTGTTTCTGTAATATTTAAGGATGATATCACCATCAATGAAAGACAGAAAAAGCAGAAATGTCGGCACATGTGAGTCATTTAAAAATGATTAGAAGCAAGTTAAGGTCACTAAAACTACAGAAGAAACTATACAAATAGTGCTTCTCAACAAACAGCAATTCGAAGTAATGTGAATTTTCCAAAATCTTCCCAAGTTGGATGTGGTGTTATATGACCCTTTTGTGCATTAGAGTTAGTAATATCTTCGCTTTGGATTACCCAAATAGATTTCACCTGATGAATGTTGTTCACCTGAAGTGTAGCTGGTGCTTGCTTCATCAACCCTGGTATCCCCAGAGAAGCTAGCTTTTGCAAGCTCCCTTAACATCTTTAGCTCTTTTCTTAGCCCAGCCTTGTGCCCCTTTAGCCATTTACCTTCCACTTCAATATGAGAGTTTGCATCTATCTCTAAGGTTGTAGGGTGTGTTCTTTCAATGACATTGTGGCTGGGTGTGCTTGGACTTTGCACAGGGACTACAGTAGCAGTCATGGCACTAATTGGATCCATATATCCATTTCTGTTTCTTCTTTCAAATTCTGTGATAGGATTCACTGAAAGCTGGTCTGTTTCTGGTTGGGAGAATGTGGATACAACACTAGACCAATGCTTGCTTGGAAGAAAAGGCAGGATGAGTCCCTTGGCTGCAGACTTTAATCCGTGTCTCAAAGTGTTATTCTGAGACTTCGAGAATTTCAATAGGGTATTTACCATAGCATACCATTGGTTGGTGAGCTGAGCAATGAAGGTAAACAGCAGAAGAAACAGAATGACCAATTCCCAAGTTTCATCTTCAACTGAGTTTGAACCATTCTGCAGGATTAAAATAGCAAACACACCTACCTCACACAAGAGAGAAATACCTTCCACAACCTGTACACTTCTACTGATATATGGTTTGGTGGTAAACAGATAAATGAACTGTATTGATGTGATTATCAAAGCAAAAAGGCTTTTATTTGAATTTTCTGAAGGGTAAGCTACTGATATTATTCCCAAACCAACTCTTCTTAGTAAGTCAATGATGATATAGGATGCTCTCATGCAGCCCAGTACCCTCTTGAATTCAGAGATTTTGGTTTCCTCATTACTGTCTTCTGAAGTCACTGTCTTCGTTCTTGTGATCTCACTTTGGCCACTTTCAGTCCACTTGGTTATGCTATTTGATTCATTTTGATCGCCTAAGATGAATACTGGAGGACCCTTCCAATCATCAAAGAGAATTCCAAAGCGTGCAAGGAAAGAGGAAGGTAGTCCATTCCTGTCAAACCACTTGCCAGTAGTAGGCCTCCCAATGAAAAAGAACAACAAATTTCTGTACCATTTTTCTTCATTTGTTACTTGATTGCATTCATTGTATTGGGCAAAACTTCCGGAGTAGATTGCAATAATAAGAAATAGAAATACTGAAGAGATGAATGCTACAGGAACTGCTAGTAACAACACCCCAGTAATGATTCCCCCTGTTGTGCCACCTGCATATAAATGTAGTCTCAAGGGATGAAATAAATTTGCACATGAATCTCTACTCAAATAAAAGTTTTAATCTTGTAATTTAGATGACTGGAATAGACAATGTTGTAACCAGTTTCTTACCTTTTATTACAAATGTTGATGCTTGAGAAAGACAAGGTAGCATGAGAATCAGAAGAAATAGCTGAAACCTGGGGACTGCTAACCTGCCTTGAGGTGGTCTCCCTGTTCTCTGTCTTAGGAAGAATAAAATGAACACATGAACTAAAAGTAAACATCCTCCCCCTACACCAAGCCAGAATAAGTTCATCTCCATGTCCTGCCACCTGTTTATAAGAAAAGAGATCTCAAATGTTCTTAAAAATCCTGCAAATTCCAAAACTTATTTTTCTTGTCACTCAAGAACACAATCAATAAGTCCAAGTCCTTTATAAGTGACTATGTTCGGTGTGTGAGTGAATGTCTTGAGCCTAGTACTGTTTAAACATAAAAAGATTGAGGATAACTACCCTTTGTAACTCTCCATTCCTTTGATGACGTTGCTAGCAGACAATGGTTCTCCTCTCTACAAGGCAGTTGAATCAGTTGCAAACAATTGTCTATTCACATACTTCTTTTAAAGTTGATGTTAAACTCACCAAGAAATAAGTGAAATATTCGACTGAATTGAGAGGTAGACCATACAGTGTACTTGTCTTACTTATATCATGCTGATTATGAAGCCGACCATATTTGGTGGTATTTTCAGATTGAAATGATAGTTTGTGATCAACATAAGACAAGTTCATGAAGTCACTATGTTGTTGATCTTTATTGTAAGCATGTTCTACTGAAGATAGGCCATTGCTTCTCCCTTCAAGTTTCTCTCTTTCCCAGACAAAAAACCAAGTGTCATAGTTTTTCCAGGGAAGCTTGTGATGAGGTATGAGCCAACGCAGACCTCTTGTTGTCTCAGAGTATTTGATATACTGATTAGTTGAAAACCAACTCGTGAGAGCAAAGACTTGTAGGTGTCCAACCATGCCCTGATAAATGTTCCAAATGTTTAAGCCATGGTGTATGTGCTAGAAAAATCCTAAGAAATTGAAAAAAAGAGTTGTTTGTTATAGTACCATACATTAGTTTCTTTACTTACTTGTAGGTTAATGGATGGACTGGAAACGGGACTGCTTGTACCTCCCAAAGCAAGAATGCTTAATGCTTCTAAATTTGCTGAGGAAAGTGAAACCATAGCAGCTACCAACGATGTTGCTATTGTTCCGGCATTGATAAAAGAGTACAGTGCAATGGATATTGCAGGGGTGGAATCTAAGATATGATATTAGAGTTTGAGTAAAAAACACAGCGAACAAGTGATAGTACACTGATTCTCAGTATCATTCGTTGATGCTTTGGTAAACAATTCACATTTGATTTTTGAATAATAAGGGAAGTGTGATATAATAGCCATTTATCATAAGAAACAAATAGAAGGAAAAGAGATATTCATACAATGCTTGATATCAAGCTGGTTAGATGCCAAATTTTCATTTCCTGAAATATCAGTTACCTTCCCTGCAGGAATGGTAACTGACACCTCCTTTGTCACTGCCTGGACACTCAATGAGTATAAAGCCCTTGATAGTTCCTTAAACCTGCATGAAACAAACAAATTTTAGATGTTTTACATTACTTGAACCATTAATGAAATATAATGTTAATAAACTTTATCTGTTGAGACATTATGCAAAGAGAGTAATATATGTTCATAACTGAACTTTATGTGTTGAGCCATTATGCAAAATACTGGTTTGCTACACCTGCCTTGTCAATCTTCCCCCAGAGATTTCTACAGTAGATGCCCCAAAGTCAAATACTGGTTTTGTGAACTCAGCAATTATGTTGATGTTGAAATCCCTTGTTTCAGTGAGGGAGCTAGTCCTTAGTACCACCTTGGGTTTCATGGAATCTACAGAAAGATTAGGATTTGGTTTAAAGTTAAAGTTATTAAGAGAAATGATTATTGGTAAGTACAAATTATTGCATACCATAAAGATTAGGATTTGGTTTAAAGTTAAAGTTATTAAGAGAAATGATTATTGGTAAGTACAAATTATTGCATACCATAAAGGAATGTGATAGGAGAAACAGGAGAGACAGGAGTGCCTGTCCTGCCAAGAATGGATGCAGCTTGTAATTCAACTGTGATAATCTCAGTTCTTGACGTGTTCTTGAGCTACAAAACGAGGCTAATTAATAAAAAGGAATGAAATATTAAGAATTTTTCAATTCCTCTTCTAATTTTGTTAGCATATGACTTCTACCAGTGTTCATGGTAAGAAAACTATATTAGTATATCAAACTCAAACAACACTTTCACTCTTACTTCAAAACTAAATCTGCGGGCTCCATTGCTTCTACCATGTAGAGGAGTTAAAACACCAGAGTTAACATGTAGTGCATTTAGAACTTGTTTAGTTGAGTTTCTTATAGGAATGCTGAAGTCCAAGAAAATTATCAGGTCTTCTGGTTTGCTTGTTGCAACTACTGTTCTTGGGATACCGTTAATTTTCAACTCATAAGATGGAACAGATGTCCAAAAGTCCACCATCACCGGTCTTCTATCTAAGACAAACCATTTGAATGTATAAGAGCCCTTAAAAATACTCTTTTGTTCATAGAACCATAACAGCTTTGAAAATGACAATCAGAACCTCACCAAAATGAATGGTCAAAGTAGAATCATTGGTTCTTGTGAACCGATTTCCAGCCTGGTCAGTGCAAGTATTCTCCGCCATTGTGATTACTACACGCCCATAGGTAACTTCTGAGGAGATAATCACTTCAAGGCTGTGTTTGGTACCTGGTCTAATAGTTTGTAAAGAAGATGCATCCACTTGGGCAGGACCAGCTACCATAATCTTGCATGTTAAACCCCAGTGAAAATGTTGTCAACGTTTTCAAGGAAAATTACATAGCAAACAATAGATACTTTTAACACAATGTTCATCATGAAAGCAACTTACATCACAGTTTGATGAGTTTATGCAATGAAATCCTCCTAGTCCAGTGCACGGTTCACTGAATGTGACATCAATTGGTATCCTTTGTCCATTTGTATGGCTCTGTTTACTAGTAATGGCAGCAGTTGGGGGTATTGTATCTGTTTAGTGAAAAGAAAATCATTAGCAAAACACCAAAGGGATTTTACTGAAGTTTAGTATTATTACCAGAGAATCAGACTTAAATGGGGTGAGAAGAAAGGAAAGAAATTGAGCTCACCAATGAACCATGAGTAAAGTGATGAATTTCTCTCTCCTTTGTTTGTGCTGACATTGAGAAGAAAGCTATGCTCATGATTTAGAGTTAAGTTGGTTAACACAATGCCATTATCATGGCAAGGGTAAACTCTGCCATCAAGCTGTCAAGCAAAATTCAAACACTCAACATCAACAAACTCTTTTCACACTTCAATAGCAAATAAAAGTACACATTTCATAGCCAAATCATTGCCGCAGCATGGATGAAAACAACATGTGCTACTAGTGTACTATAGTAAACCATGTCCATGCAAACCATTCACCCCCGGGTAAACTTACAAAGGAATATAAAAATGGACTATAAAAAGAGGAATTTCATACCTCACATGAAACTGAACAAGTTTTTCTCTTGCATGCATTGGAACTATCCAACCCCTCAACTAGATACTGAAAAACTGCATTGGGAGACCTAGACCGAGGTGGAGGAACACGCTTGAAATAAACCAGAAGGGTTGATTCAGCAGAGATAAAGAACACACCCACCATCATCAATGCAACAACGCAAGCACAAAGCTTAAGAGAGTTGAGTGTAGCCATAGTACAAGGTGATTTTAGCATAACATTGAAAGAGAAAATAATGAGAAGAAAAGCATAAAGAGGAGGAGTTGAGGGTGTAGGTAAGATAACATAATGCAGTTGGTGGCACATTTAATCATCCAACGTTCATCGCTGCTATAAATGGAAGAGTAGACATAAGTAAAAGCAACAGACAACTACCTCAACTATTTACTGTCACCCTCATAACTGCTTTTCTCAATACCTCTTGTTATTCAAACTATGAAGACACATTTTCTCCATAATTTATGCCAGACAATAAAAATTGGATTAATTGAAATAGACCAACTGTATCAAGTGTTTTTTCTCCTTGCCATCCAATCATAAATTGTTGCAGATTCCTAAAACATATTCCTAGGTCTCAGAATTTCAGATTTAAAGTTTTTACACATATATTGAGAATAATAATAAATATACATTCAATAAGTTATTTACATCATTTAATAATATTTTTCTAAAATAACCAATTTTAAAATTTGAAGTTTGGTTATACATTATATTACTTTTTTTTTACGAGAATAACAAAGATTAGTAAAAATTTATATAACTAGGTGATTTCTTTATGTGAAGTTAGATTTTTTTTCTTTCTTGTAAATGGGGACGAAATATTATAAATATATATATTTTTATATATTTTACCGAAATAGTCTTATTCTCTCAATAAATACACCCTTTTAACATTGATTGATGAAAAACAAAGAGAAACAATTAATGGACACACTGCGCTCAAAATTCTTGGGATAATTTATGTGAAAGCAAATTATTAAGATTTTCGGATTTTAAAAATATAAGATATATGTTATACGGATAAATTTATTATTTTATTTTTATTTATATATTTTATATTTTATATGTAGAGTAAAATATGATAAAATACTAAATATTTATAATATTATTTTTTAAATCTAAATAATAAATAACTATGTTTTTAATATAAAAAATATTTTAAAAGATAAAAATATTTTTAAAAATAATTTAAATAAAAAAGATATTGAGCAAATATTTTAACATTTTTACTTGTTTTATTTGAATTCGGAATTTCAAATTTGATTATCTTTATTTCTAGACATGATTTTCACTTTCTCTTTTGCTTATAAGTCATGTCACGCCATTTTTTTTCCTTAAGATCACATCTTTATTCAATTTAAGATTTTTCATTATATATCTTCTTGTATTAAATTTATTTTCTTTGTCAATTATAGATTTCACACTAGTAACATTACGCCTTTGATGGATGATAGGTTGTGATTTTTCATCTATTTTCTCCTCTTGGATATCCAACTTCTTTGAGAGATATTCATCTTCTTTTAATTTTGATCCTTCTTTTATATTTGCACTTTCATGCCTCAAATCTTCTTGTTCCATTCATATTATATGTTCATGCACGAACAATAGTAGATCATTATAGCACTCAATCTTTATCTTACCACAACCTTTGAACTTCTCATATGAATATTCTTCTATTCTATTTGTCATGTCTTGACCACTCAACACTTGATAGAGCGTTGGGGAGTTACCTACAGAAAGGACTCCAACGATCAAGTCAGCAAAAGCTCTCAAAGTCAAATATCAAATTATGCACTAATGAAATGCATACCTTTAATTGTTGGGGTCCACTCTTATTTATAGAAGACTAATCTTATTTTCCTTGATTTAGACCATGGGTTGGGCCTTGATTATCTCTTTGGTGGTCTAATCCTTTATTGAGCTTATGTGGGCTTGGTTGGGCTTAGGCTTCAAGTCTAACACTTTTTCGTAATGGGTTAACTGGTTTATTCTAAGTTAGATTATGCGACATTACTAGTTACGATAGGCGTTTGAGGAGGTCATATAGTTAGTGAACTTGGTTGTGACATAGGCTTAGTTGATTCATTATTTTTACCATTATATGTTCAACCATTGATTGTGTGGTATTCCATTAGGCTTAGCGACTATTTGTAAGTTAGTGACCTTTAGGATTGACGACTTTCCTAAGATGGCAGACCATATGAGTACTTATGATATAGTGGCTAACTCGACCATTGTGGTACACATCGGCTAATTTGGCCACTATGGTACATTTTCCTTTCAAATAATCCCAATTTTCTTTGGATGACTTTAGGGTCATGATTATGGTGAGGATAATTTGTGAAACACCAATAAATTAACATGACTTTATCTTTGTCTTCTTTCTCTTTTGGGTCATAATGAGGTTTTCAAGCAACGAATCAACTCCACAATTTTCCATAAATCTAGCCTTATAGATAAGTTTGCATTCTTATAACCCCATATTTTATAACTTTCATCATCAAAGAGTGAACTAATGACTTGTAAGAAATTTTCTTCAAGTTCCATTCTATAAGTCCTCTAAGAATGATGACTCTTGATACAAATATAGGAATTTTTAGATTTTTTAAAATATAAGAGATATAACAAATATGTTATATGAATGAGTTTGTTATTTTCTTTTATTTAAAGTAAAATGTAACAAAACATCTAATATTTAATATTTTTTAATTGTATGTAAAAGATATTTCTAAAAAATTAAAAGGTTTCGTAAAGGCTAATTTAAATAAATTACACAACTATTCTTAACACAAATTAGGAAAAAGATAATTAATATCATATTATAAATTGAAAACTTTAGATTAGGGATGAAAACAAGTTGGGTTGGGCGCGGATAGTGCCTACCCGCAACCCGACCTGCACAAGAAAACCCTACCTGAAACCCGCCTCGCTACTCGCCGGATACTTGCGTAAAAAAACCTACGAATTTTTTTAAACCCGCGGGTATCCATGGACACCCGTGAATATTTTAAAAAAATATTAGTTTTTAAATGAAATCTAAATAAAATTTCAAAAGGAATTGAAAAAATCAAATAGTACTTAAAACATACATCCAAATAGGAGGCTCGGGACAACTAAATATATTTAAGACATAAATCCCAATTGATAGTACTTAAAACCTACATCCAAATTCAAATAGAAGTAATCTATAAAACAATTCTTATAAAAATAACACTCTAAGATTTATCCTCATTATCTTCATCTTGACCACTTAATTCCTCATGAAACAAATAATACACAAAAAAGTCATCAAATCCCTAACAATGACACTGTTAGTAAAATTAGAATGAAATATTAAAATAAAGTACTAACATCATCATCAATTATCTCCTCCAATATTGTATTAAGTTTCATCTTGTCCACTTTCAATTTTGAAGAACTTGAAAATGAAATCAATTATTTATTGTAATAATTAATATGAATATACATAAATATGTAATTTGAAATGTTAATTTAATTACATTCTATGTCAGTTCATAACCAATCTTGAACACACATCAATGCCTCTAAAGTGTATGGGTGTAATCTATTGCGATGTGAAGTGAGAAATCGATCACCAATACTAAAGGAAGACTCAGAAGTAACAATTGAGATAGGAATGGCTAGAAAATCTCTTGCAATCATTTGCAAGATTGGATATTTTAAGCTATTAGCTTTCCACCAAACTAAGATGTCAAATTCTTCATTTGAATTAGGTAGTGTTGGTTCCTCCAAGTAATAATCAAGTTCTAACTTAAAAATCTCTTTGCAATTTGATGTTTTGCAAAATCTCTCCTCCAAGCATCTTTTCTTCCATCAAGACTTTGGCTTGCATTTATGTTTGGATTCTGACACTAAGAAACTAACTTCTTACCTTTCATGTTCATTTCATACTCTCTTACCAAGTCCTTACAAAGAGCCTTCACTTTTTCAATTTCACAATTAGATTCCTCTAAACATATCTCAGGGAAAACATAATCCAATAAATCAATTTTATACCTTGGGTCTAACACAATACCTATAACCATCCCCCCACTGGTCACACCCCAATACTTGTTAAATTTTAAAACCATGGATGAAATCATTTGATGAATAATAGAATTTGGAGAGTCAAGCCATTCCATCAAAGCCAACTTAATTTGGCATACCTTTGGAAAGAAAATATTAGCAGTTGGATATGAAGTACCAGAGAACAAGAGTGTTACATCATAAAGAATTTCCAACTTTTGACAAAATTCACTTGCCATTTGCCAATCATGTGCACTAAGAAAAGCTTTATATTAACTCTCTAGTTGTGACAGTCGATCAAATACATCTTTGTATTTTATGGCTACTAACGCATTAAAAATGTAGAATTTCCACCTAGTTTTGCAATCAAGAACCAATTTTCTAATAAATAGAATACTCAATTGAGCACATGTCTCTATAAATTTCTCTTCTCTTTTAGGTGTTGTTGTCTAATAATTAGCACTTTCTCTAACCTTTTCAATGGCATTACCAATTATGGACAAATCGTCCTTCACAATTAAATTCAATATATGTGCAACACATCGCATGTGAAACAATTGGCCACCCAAAATAAGAGTCTTGGGTGAAATCTTATCTAAAATGTGTTCAATCATAGCATCATTTGTAGTGCAATTATCAACGGTCAAAGTAGAAACCTTTCTACCTAGATTCCAATCCATTAAACATTGAACCAATACTTCAGCAAGAACTCGACTAGTATGAGGAGCAAGCACATACATAAACCTAATTTAAAAGACCACATTTTAATAATGTAGTAAGAAAATGAAGTTAATGTAAAATTAGTGTTATAGTGTTATTACCTCACAAGTCGACTTTGTAGCCTCCATAAATAATCAATAAAGTGAGTTGTTATAGTCATGTATCCTCTATTTTGATTACTAGTAGTCCACATGTTAGTTGTAATTGCAACTCGACTTTGAATCCTTGACGATAGTAACTTCATTTTCTCTTTTTTTTCATTATACTCTTTCATAATATTATATTTTATAGGGTTCCAAGAAACCACCTTGAATAAAGGTTTTAGAGCAACACAAAACTCTTCAAAACATTTGTGATCAACTATTGATATTGGATACTCATGTAGGATTATCATCTTTCGGAGTGCATGCCTAGTTGTTTGTTGATTAACACATAATTCCCAACAACCAGAGTTTCATTCTCTACTTCCCGAGTTTTTAAAAATGATTGTTTAATGTCTCGTGTTGTTCGAAACTTACAAGTCTTGAAATGATTTTACAAATGCGATATACCTTGCCTTCCATCACCCAAAAGCTTTTTTTCCAAATAATTGCACACAACTCTCCAATTTCCATCTATTTTTTGTCTCTTAAAATGATTCCAAACATCTAAAATTATCAGTTGGAGTTGAGCTTTCTGTTTCCCCTGGAGTTGAATTAATAGGAATATCATTTTGCTCCTTCAGATTTGATTCACCCACCTTTGGTTCTTCAAATTGTTCTTGTTCTTGTTGATCATCTATAGGAATAGGAGTAAAGGTTTCTTGAATTGATATTGATGTTGGGCACAATTGACATGAAGTGAGGATAAGTATAATTAGAAAATCCTACAATTGAGAGAATTAAAAATCACATCTTTTTCTAGGCAAAAGGTGAGACAAAACAATTAACAAACTGCAACTTTTTTCTTAAAATATTTTCATGAATTTTCAGTAAATAGAGACAAAGAAATATCAATAAAAATTGGATTGGTGGTGAAATGCCATGGAAAGCACTTTGTACGTGAAAAACCCACATTGTAAGGATCATGGAACTAAAATTTTTCAAAAAATAATAAAATAATATATGGTTTTATTGACTGGAATGTAGAAAGTTGCAAAGTAAAAAGCATCACTTTTTCCTTAAAAACTAATAAAATAATACATGAACCATACATGATATTATATTCATGCAATATTTATCATATTCATTCATCCCATGTTTTCACTAACCGTAGATTCCCCTTTTTTATTCATGCAATATTTGTTTCAATTTTTTAATTTCATTTGGCGTGAAGCAAGCAACGCAGTGAAGCAAGAAAAAATTTACCTTTTAAACGTGAAGCAAGCAACGCAAACACAATGAAGCAACACAGTCACGTCACGTGCATGAAGAGATGCAGACCTAATCACCAACAGTTTCAATAGGAAGGTGAATGAATGTGGGATTAAACCAACTTTTCGAATGAGGCGTTAAAATGAGATGAGAAGCAAGCAATTAATTTTTGGAACGAGGCTCCAGTAAACCTAGGTCAAAATTATTCAATCGAGCAAAAGCGGAAAACTTAACTTAGACATGACTTATGACTTTTAAATTATTTTTTTTAACGGGTAACAGGTACCCGTGGATACGGACAATATGATACCCGCACTTGACCCGTTTATAAGCGGGTATTAAAATACCCGCTACCCGTGGGTAATAAATATTTGTGGGTATCAACTATCTGCAACGGATTTTACCCGCGGATATCCATGGGCACGAGTATTTTTGCCATTCCTACTTTTGATACAAATTAAATATGTACAACTACATTATACTTTAGGGAAAATGGGTAATTTTTTTTCTTGGTAGATGACTATAATATGAGAAAATTTTCAAATTAGTTTTTTAACATATTAAATTTAAAAGTGTTGAAAAGTTATCTGTCATAATCTTTTATATTCTTTAATCACAACTTCACAACTTCTGGTATCGAAATACAAACTCTCTCCAAAACTCATTACGATTGAACTCACACAAGTAGGTACTCACATAATTACTACAAATTGAATATATTTTAATTGCTTCCCTTCATGTTACCCTGAAAGTGTTTTTATACAAATTTCTCACCCTTTATTCAAGAGTTACAACACATTATTTTTTTGTTAAAATCTTGACTATTGTAAAAGAATTTATTTCAAATTTTCCCTTCATCATAGAGGACTTGACCTCAAGTCCAGGTATTATTTTCTATCTAACTCTAAAACGAAACTCAAAGCAATTAAACTCAATGGCAATTATTATTAGTGTCCAAGCATTTACCATACCAGTAACAATACAAAAGCTTAACATAACTCTTTTAGCCAACCACATTGTTTTTCTTCATCCTCTACCCTGTGATAGCACACAAATGCACACATGGGGTATGTTCATGGCCTTTGCATTTACAAAATGTTCAAATTGTCTAACCAAAGGTGCCACCCAACCTTTAGCTCCAAAGGCAATGCCAAAATTAACATAACTTTTGTAAAGATTTTGAACTTCAGCTTGTAAGCAAGTAATATGAATTACTGTCTGAACAAATGTAGGACTATTAAGGCTGACTAAATTTTCTAACTCAACCATCAAACAACTTTTTTGAGTTTGAAGGGTTCCTTCTAACCTAGAAAATCGTTCTAGCAATGAATTAACCGTCTCCACAAATTCATCTTTTGTGTCATCATCTCTAATGGCTTTTCTTGGTCATCTTGAAAGTTGAAATTGTTGTTGTGAGGCATGCAATTGGCGTTTTACCATTTCCAAAGATTGTCTCCCTGATCCTAGAAGATCAAAGAGCTTATAAGAATCCATCGTCACACAATAAAATTGATAACAATAGGATAATGTTTTATATTCTTTAATCACCATTTTATCGCTTATTATCTTTTGCTCAACACAGACCACACCACAACTCTAGATACCAAAACAAAATCTCTCTCCATAACTCACTACGGTTCAACTAACACACGTAAATACTCATAATATTACTACAAACTAAATATTTTTTCATTGATTCCCTTTAAGTTACCTTGGAAATGTTTTATACAAATTTCTCACACTTTATTCAAGAGTTACAACATGATTTTGTTATTGTAATTTTAAATAAAGAAATGACCAGAATGACTTTTGAGTTTCCCTAAGTAAGGTCCTGAAGATCTAAAAAGTCTTAATTAGTGATGGATGTCGAAAATTCCATAGTGAAGTTTTAATTAGAGAAGCTCCTAGAAAAGAGTGAATATCTCTTCATTAGCACCTATAAATAGCCCATTGTATTTGCCATTTTTCAAGCAAGGAAATTTGAGTTCTCTCTTCTACTTCTCACCTTTCCCTCTAACAAAGTGGAATCACGAGCTAGGTTTGATCTAAAGAGTGGAGAGAAAAAAAGAAGATTAAGAGAAAAAAATAAAGAGATTTAAGAGATGGCAAGCAATGGGTATATTGCCTTCCAATTTCCTTGCCTTACAAAAGAAAATTATGAAAAATGGTGTCTTCGTATGAAAGTGTTAATAAATTTTCAAGGTGCTTAGGAGGTTGTACAAAAAGGCTATGAGGAGCCTAAAGATATAGAAAGATTGACTCAAGAGGAAATGGAGACTTTGTTATTGATAAGGAAATAAATATGTCAAAACGGGTTAGAACTCGTGAGCCAACCAGACTAATCATAGGTTCGAGCGAGGCTAGAATGAGAAATTGAATTTTTTTTTCGATTATAGACGAAAAGGGGTTCGACTCACTTAACCCGCACGTCACTTATTTTTTAAAAAAACCTATTTTTTATATTTGAACTAGAAAAAGAAACCCTGATTTCATTGTATTTATCTGCATTTCTTGATATCTTTGAGTTTAAGGAATCAACCCATTGTCACACTTTCAACATGTGAGTCAGAATATATGGTTGCAACATCATGGACTTGTCATGCAATTTGGCTAAGGAGATAATTGAGAGAACTTTATGTATCACAAGTGGAAGCTACAAAAATTTGCATAGATATCAAGTTTGCTTAAGCACCAACAAAGAATCCAATATTTTATGATCGAAACAAACATATAGACACGAGATATCATTTCATATGAGAATATATTTCTAGAAAGAAAGTAGATCTTAAATATGTCAAGACTCAAGATCAACTTGCAGATATCTTCACAAAGGCATTAAAGTTTGAAGAGTTTCAAAGACTAAGAACAAAGATTGGTATGCAAAAAGAAATTTTAAATTAAGGGGGAGAAATGTTATTGAAATTTCAAATAAAGAAATGCCTAGAATAACTTTTGAGTTTCCCTAAGTAAGATCTAGAAGATCTAGAAAGGCTTAATTAGTGAAGGATGTAGAAAATTTCATAGTGAAGATTTAATTAGAGAAGCTCCTAGAAAAGAGTCTAGATCTTTCCATTAGCACCTATAAATATCCCATTGTATTTGTCATTTCTCAAGCAAGGAAATTTGAATTCTCTCTTCTAGTTGTCACCTTTTCCTCTAACAAAGTGGAATCAAGAGCTAGGTTTGATTTAGAGAGATGAGAGAAAAAAAGAGTTGAAAGAAAAAAAAAGAGAGAGTTGAGAGAAAAAAACAAAGAGATTTGAGAGATGGAAAACAATAGGTATACTACCTTCCAATTTCGTTTTCTTACAAAAGAAAAATATGAAAAATGGTTTCTTCATATGAAAGTGCTACTAGACTTTCAAGGTGCTTGGGAGGTTGTACAAAAAGGCTATGAGGAGCCTCAAGATGAAGAAAGATTATCTCAATAGGAGATGGAGACTTTGTTGAAGACAAGGAAGAAGATATGTCAAAACGGGTCAGAACTCGTGAGCCAAGCCGGCTCACCACGGGTTCAAGCCGGGCCGGGTTGACAAACTAAAATTTTTTCCGATTATGGATGAAAACGGGTAGGGCTCAATTAACCAATGGGTTATGCGACTTTGAATCGGGTTGGGCTCACTTAACCCGCAACCCACTTATTTTTTAAAAAGCTTATTTTTATCTATGAACCAAAAAAAGAAACCTCAATTTCATTGTATTTATCTGCATTTCTTGATATCTTTGAGTTCAAGGAATCAACCCATTGTCACACTTTCAACATGTGAGTCAAAATATGTGGTAACAACTTGATGGACTTGTCGTGCAATTTGACTAAGGAGATAGTTGAGAGAACTTCATTTCTCACAAGTGCAAGCTACATAGATTTGCATAGATAACAAGTCTGCACAAGCACTAACAAAGAATCCAGTATTTTATGATCGAAGCAATCATATAAACACGAAATATCATTTCACAAGAGAATGTATTTATAGAAAGGATGTAGAGCTCAAATATGTGAAGACTCAAGATCAACTTGTGGATATCTTCATAAAGGCATTAAAGTTTGAAGAGTTTGAAAGACCAAGAGGAAAGATCGGTGTGTAGAAGAAAATTTTAAATTAAGGGGGAGAAATGTTATTGTAATTTCAAATAAGAAATGACTAGAATGACTTTTAAGTTTTCCTATGTAATGTTTAAAAGACCTAGAAAGTCTTAATTAATGAAGGATGTTCAAAATTCCCTAGTGAAATTTTAATTAGATCTATAGGAATCTAAGAATGTGAAGAGAGGAAATATTCCTAAGGAGCCACCGTAGTCACTTGCATATATGAACATTTAGAGGATGCGTACTTTGTCCAAACAAAGCAATTGGATGATTATTTGGTGCTTATCTAGGTAAATGTTATGCAAATTGAATACAATTTTCATTTTTTTTGGCATATGAACACATGAATAATGTTGTCTTAAAATTATAATAGGCATAGATATATGAGAACCTCCCTAGGATGGGAAGGAAGGATATCCTTCCCATATATAGAAAGTTCACCCGTAGACAACATGATACATGATTGGACGGCATATTTCTACTCTTGGATTTGTTCATATGTAGTTATTTGGTCTAACTCATGCTAGAGTCATATGGATCCCTTATGAAGGCCACACTCATTTTAGGGTCATATGGAGCCCTTACGAAGATCACTATCTCACTCGCCCCGTCGAGTCCCTATCCTTATTCCTTGGATTCTATTTGGGGGCATGTATGCATTGTCACATGCCAAAGTGAGTGTTGTAATAATATGGATATGAGCAAATCATTCCAAGGCCTTCCACAATAATTAACGGTGTTGATTTGACCTTCATGAGTAGTGTTTGCACTTTGCAGACCACCTCATGATAGAGGTCACACTGGCTACCTCATCATTTGCTTGTGCATCTAGTTACATGCATTGGTTTTAAAAGTGTATCACACCCCTATATAGTTCTAAGTGCAGAGGAAGATCTGCCTAGTGTTGTACCATGTTGTTGCCTTCATAGATTAGGTAAGGGAGACAGAAACCGAAGATCACAACAAGAACATGTATGTCTGATAACTTATTTTCTTCATTTGTATCTATTGTTTTTATACTTTGATGTTTAATCTAAATGCATGATTAAGAACTGTGTTTTTGATTAATGCAAGACATATTCAAGCACATTGACAATGTCTTGCAGAGATTGATTAAGGTGATGTGGTTGAAGACACTCTAGCATGGGAAAGAACCCATATTGCAAAAAAATTAGCCTGGGGTCTGACAGGCAACAAGAGTTTTTATATTATATATCCTTATACTATATATAGGAACGAGTAAGGACATAGTAGTTTAGTTTGAGTTGCTTTGTAAGATCTATTATTGTTAGTATATATCATTTAACTTGGAATAATATGTTATGGATCTTATTTTCATTTTATTCTTATTTTGAGGAACTTGTTTTTATTATATGTAACTGTTTTAAGTTGTTATTTTTATTAAAGTTACTCCAAAATGCAAAACAATTTCGGTATACATATGTGAGCTTCTGCTGTTGCATCTCCACCCACCAATACTCTGTATCATCTACTAGCAGAAATGTAGCATATGTGAGCTTTTGTGCCTCCGTCCAATCAATCACTCAAAAAATTTTCTCGCACTCCTTGAGCCAAGCATCAGTGTCATCAGGAGTGGCATTGTCGTTGAATTTGGCTGGTTTATGCCTCATGAAATCCTCCATAGTAGCCACTCGTGCTGGAGGTTGTTGTGGCATCATGGACTGTGATTGTGCTGGAATTGGTTGCATTGCATCCACTAGACAGTGGATTGGTTAAGCAATCTCGTCAACCGAGTTATTGTTTTTGGTTCTTCTGCGTGCCATTGCCTAGATACACCACATATTTATCTAACACAATCAAGTACATCTTAAGTAAAAGATATGCATGACAAGCGTCAACCATCAATCACAACATACAAAATTTTGCAACCGAAACACTACAAGCTCACTCCCCAAGGCCCAAAATATTTTGAAAATCAAAGGCTCTGATACCAAATGTAACACCCTAGGCAGATATTACTTGATAAAGCAAAATATGTAGTTAAATTAAAAATTCAATAACTCATATCATTCCCAAGCGCGGGAAAGTTAAAAATTTTAACAGCGGTGGAATGAAAATATTCCATAGTTGCTTTATTACAATCCATAATCCAAAGCCTGAATAAAATAAAATTACAAGATAACAAAAAAAAGTTCCAAAATAAAATCTCAATAGCTATTCCCCCCGCTTTGTCTCTACGCATCGCCATCCTCACTTGGAATCACATATGCTCCCGTGTGACAAGTCACATGATCATTGCCAAACATAAACAGAAAGGGCGAGTTTAAAAGAATTGAACATGCATAAATAAGAATATAACCCCTCCCCCAAACTAACTTAACCATTTTATCATTTTGTCAATACCTATACACTAGAAGGTACGTAGACAACCCTAGTCTTATACCTATATGAGATTAGCCCATACTCAATCATGGTCTTAGTGATTTCATATGCTTCCACGAACCTGCCCGCTCATGGTCCAACTCTACAAACCTTCCCGCTCGTAGTCCAAATCTATGAACCTCCCCGTTCGTAGTTCAACACGCATGAACATATCCTGTTATGAACCTCCCCGCTCATAACATCCTCAAGTGCGAGCACAGAACACTCGAACCTCCCTACTTGTTTCCCCACACAAGAGTACATGCAATACAAATCTCCTTGTTCGTATAAATCGCGCGTTTCCAACTCCATTACAAACCTCCCCACTCGTAATCCATATAAAGATATCCCAGACTAAACCATCACCACGAGACATGCAAAACCCAACTCAAATGCACACTGCCCTTACACTATCACATGGCGCTGCCTAAGCGTCTCCAGGCGAAGTCACAGCGTAGATAGCCTGGCGGTCCTAATCCACCATCGGGTGCCACGAGCTGTAGGATACCCTTGTTGGTAGCTATCGCATGGCAGTCCAGTCCGTACCACTAGGCACTACACTAATAACGCAATTTTCCTGGTTTTTTAGGCAATGCAGATAAGCTCTAACACACTCCAATCATCACAGGCACAGAACAAAATATCAAATGCATGTCAATATCCTTCAACATGTCTCAGATTTACACAATCATACCTCACTACATTCATCCATATATATATATATATATATATATATATATATATATATATATATATATATATATATATATATTCCACAACTTAAAGCCATGCCCACATTCAAATTCAACTTAGAATAATGCATGCTCATAGCAAATATGAAACAGTAACACTCAGATGACTTAAGTACCAGTTTCTGTACACCAAGGTGACTTAATATAGAATTTCACATCTCCTATGCATCAATCAAAGTTATCTTCCCAATTATTCATCAACTTAAACCATGCCATACTTGATTTAGGCAAAGAATACAACTACACATAAAGAACTTTCCAAAAAGAAAGACTTGATATTGACCTCCATTTTAACTTAAATTCTACCTATTACATTTCTCTATTCCAATATTTTATGCCCAATCAAGTTTAGCATCAACATATAATTTTTATACCATGCATTAGACCTTTCACAATACCCTTTGTCCAATTTATACCACTACCACATACATAAGTCCAGATAAACCCCACAAGAAACCCAACTTGCAACCAACATAATCAAAATGCAGAGTGCACAATTGCACTGGACTGTCGCTTGGCGGTAGGTTAAGTATTGCTAAGTAGTGCATCAAATCCTAGGCAGAACCAAGATTTTTCCTACACCTACGAGAACCCTAAATCTTAAAACTCATTCCATTCATCCAATTTCATATATTACACATTCAATCATGATTCCAACCTCAACATATGACCAATTTAATACTCAATTTCATAGAATATTACATAATTCACAATTTGAAATCATGCTTCAACTCACCCCAAGCCCACATGAACCCACGTACTAAATCATGCAATAGTTCACTCAAGTATAGTCACCACAAAGTCATTCCATACAATTTATATATCCAAAACATTCATCAAGAGTACAAGAATCCAAATTAATCCAAAAATTTCATAGCATCCCACAAAAAATGTAGAAATGAACCCAAACTAGTTTGTGTCGCTTGGCGGGCCTTCAATGCCGCCAGGCGGTTCTTTGTAGAACCCAGAAATTGGGTTAAACAGCTTGAGTTGCTTGATAGACCTTCATTGCCGCTAGGCAATTTCTGAGTAGAAACCCAAAAACTTTGAAAGACAATGCGAAATGAAGAAGTTAAGCAATCAGGCTTCAACATACCACGAAACACATAATTGAAATTAAAAATATTAGGTACAACTCCCCTTACCTGGATTTCCTACTCCAAATACTCTCCTAGAGTCCTTCTTGATTCCAATTTGGTCCAACGCTTGCCTACAAGCACTTTTTGTAACCCTCTGAGTACTCTTTAGGTCAGACTTTTAGTGCTCTCACCACTCACTCTAACATCCACATGAATTCCCAATTCTTTCCACTTCTCTGGTTCACTTCCTCACTCAATTTTCCATCCCAAAAATAATAATTAAATAAAAAAACGAAAATGAATGAATGGTCTTCAATATGCATTTACATGAAGTTTTCTGTCCATTCCACTCATATAACTGTTACCCCTCTCCACCTCTATAGACGGCTAGGGTTTCTAGGTTCTCCATAACATAGCAAAATAATAAAAAAATAAAAAAAAGGATTATTTAATGCTAGCCAAGGTTCAAACTCACATCCACCCAATTACCAAGCATATGCATAACCAATAAGTCATTACATGTTTTATGACATTTCATGCACATAAATAATTACAAGGACAGACCACACATTCATGCATACTTGCAAAATAAAATAAATACTTAAATATCACCATAATTGCATAGGCAGGACTCAAACCAAGTCCTTTCCATATCACTCAACACGAACAACCACTTGAGCTACAACTACTCCTTATTATAATTTGACAATATAATTCTTTTAGATGCATCTCTTATCCACAAATATCGTAATGAATTATTTATTCTTTATTTTAATTTTTCTGGGTCTTATAGAGGGATTTTGGAGAGCGCATGTGTAAGACCCGAGAAAAATAAATAAATAAATAAATATTTATTTAATAAATGCAAGGGCGGGAATCTCTAAGTTAATTAGTGTGGAAAGAAAAGGCAAGGAATAACACTAGTTCAAGTGGTTGAGAGTATTTGATTATATAAAAGGACTTGGGTTCAAGTCTTAATATATATGACATTGTGGTGTTAATATATATGACATTGTGCATAAAACATGAAAGTAGATAGGAAACAATAAGGTTTTGGTGGGGATTCAATTGTGGGTTGACAGCGGAAGAGTTTTCCAAGCACACTATGATGATTATGATTCTTCCTTTTGGCTTGACGTGATGTTTAAAATTTTTCTTCTAAATACGTCACACTTATTATTATTATTATTATTATTATTTTATTTTACTATTATTATTACTATTATTATTATTATTTATTTTTATTAATTCTATTTTATTTTACTATTATTATTATTATTATCATTATTTTTACTATTATTATTACTATTACTATTATTATAATTATTTATTTTATTTTAATATTATTACTATTATTATTATATTATTATTATCATTATTATTATCATCATTATTTTTATTTTATTTTACTATTATAATTATTATTATTTCTATAAGCATTATTTTTATCATTATTATTTTTATTGGTATTAATATTATTATTATTATTCTTATTATTCTTTTATTATTATTATTTTTATTTTATTTTACTATTATTGTTATTTTATTATTATTATTATTTATTATTATTTTTTTTTATTATTTTATTTTATTATTATTATTATTATTATTATTATTATTGTTTCGTTTTATTATTATTCTTATTATCATTATTGTTGTTTTTTTATTATTATTATTGTCATTATTACTATTTTATTGGTCGTGCAATATTTTGGGACAATGCTTATATGTTCTTTCTTGGTTGTATATTGTTTGGTTGCTAGAATTGTGTGTTGGGTATAACAATTTGTTTTGATGGTTTTATGTGGATTTATTATGATTCTCTGGGATGTATGAAAGCAAGGATATGATTGTGTTTGATGTATGACCATGTGATATTGTGTATTTGAGTTTAACTTAATGATATGAAAGCGTATTTACTTGTCATGGATACATGTTTTGCATGAACTGAGTGTCTTGTGTAAATAGATTCATTGGAACCTATTCTAGAGTGCCAAATATTAGTAAATTACCAATTATTGGTGTGGCATTTGGCAGAGCAGTGTAAATCGCTAGGAGATAGGCCAGAGTAAAACCCGAGAGTTGGCGCCTGGCGACGCGGGACAAGAATTTTAGTATTTTTAGTATTCCTTTATTTTGTCTCGATTTCCATGCTACTTGGCTATCGAATTTTAGTATTTTTATGCATTTTCCACTCTTATTAACTTTGAATCAATCCATTATTTCCTTCTTTTAAGTTTTGTAAAATAGCCTTCAGTGTAGACAACATGCTATTTGAATGTCTAGTTGAAATTTTCACTTAGCTTTCTTAAAAAATCATCACCATATTCATGAATCTTAAAAAAGAACAAGATAATCCTACATCAATTACACTACAATTCATATAATTATTACCACAAGGGCAAGTTTGGAATTCTGACATTAACAGAGTGCAAATAGAAAGCATGTGGTGCAGGAAGCAATTGTTGGGAGCTTACACATTCAGTATCGAGCCAACACTACTTTTTGCAGTTCTATAAAAATATAAATAAAAAATAGTTTATAAACACTTAGATTTTAAAATAATTGTTTCTACTTCATTGTATAATACAAAAATGGCAATCTTTTGTTTCCTTCTTCACAACATTTAGTAAAAGTACATTACATCTTCGTCATAGGCAGTTAATAAATAAAATAAATAATTTTTTCATTGACTAAAACTAATTTAACGCATACATTAATAAGTAAAAATGTTCTCATTCCAACATTTGAAAATTTATTTTTTACCTTGTACATATATTAGTTCTGATTTACAAAGAAAATTCCTTTTTCTTTACATAGAAGTACTTAGTAAATCAGATCTACAATTATGGAAATTCATTTCAAGAAAAATGAGATTGGCGAATATGAACTTTTATTTACATGAAATTATCTACTTTACATTCTCATGATTGTTACTGTGTTTGTACATTTTCCTCTTTTCCTTTTTTGCCCTTAGCCCCGACAAAAAGAAAAATGAGTCCAATTCTACGAGAGATCGAACCAAAGTCAGTAAAGAGTATTGAACTGGTTTCAGAATGCTAAATCTTCAATGGAGAGGATGATTTCTTTCAAATGCCGGCAGGGATGAGATCCTTATCGATCTCAGTTTTCTGATCATCTTCAAATTCCATCCAATGTAAAATAGGACCCTGAACATAAAATATTTGAAGTGTATATACAAGTATTTAAAGTATTTAATGAAAAGAAGAAACATTTTCTCATATTTTAAAACACAAAATGTGTTTAACATTTCTTAGCTATGTTTCTTCAGACTCATTATTATTGCATTGCACGACAGTGAAAGAGTGGCATCACATTCTTCAGATGCTCATAGTAAAATTAGTAACTCATCTATCAAAAAGTTAGAACATGCAAATTGACAGCTTACTACCTTTCCCTGTCGTAGTACTTTGGGAGGCATTTTTGTCATGTCAACAACCGTGGATGGGTCGGCCACTCTTACACCACCATCAACAACAAAATCAAGACCCTGAACAACCAAAACAGAGGTATTACGAGAAAATTTACCACCCTAAAAAGGTGTTAAAAGCTTCTCTTTTTTCCTTTTAAAATTTGCCTTCTATGCTTTCTGGGTGAAAGATATAAAAAGTTATAAAAACTTATAGCAGCAAATATGCGAACCTGTGAAACCTTTAGGTTTGTGAAGCCAAGCATACCAAAATAGTCTTATATAACAAATAGAATGCAAAACATGTGTGCAGTCAGATACTATTAAGGTTCCCCAGAGAAAGACGCTATGCAAATATAGTGTACTATGTACATGATGTGGTATTTCTATCAAGCACAAATAATGCCAATAATATTTCCCTTTTCTTTAGAGCAGGGGTCAAACTAATTATTTCCATGGTTATTTATCCCGACAAAATTCATTAACCCTGAATAAGTTAATAGAAAGAGTGATACCTCTGGTCCATATGTATCAGCTATTATAACTGGGTCAATCATCCATTCATCTTCCTTCTGGAACTTGATGCTAAAAGAAAGATGAGAAATGTCAAAGTATTGCTAAGGTACAAGTATAAACTATTATCCTCATATATTAACGCAACTCGGGCCAGGTGAGGCTGTAGTTAATAGTAGTGCACAAAAGGTTATGGGTAAAAGGTACTGTTTATATAATATATGCACATGCACTCATTTGGTATGTGTTTAGATGACCGTATATAAACTTGTTAGAAGGGAGTTTAAAGTCTAACTCAACCCTACAAAACCGACTTCTAATATGGCATCAGAGCCAAGTTAGAGCCTATCCTAACGAACTTTTTTGGACATTCTGTTCCATCCGATATCGGGCCGCTGACGAACCACCCACTAATTTCTTGTCCCACGCACG
>Ga0214543_1000623_pt1 | contig 61287 bp, 24 predicted proteins | sample CNSS2metaG_FD_160094 | JGI IMG/M metagenome (GOLD analysis project Ga0214543, IMG submission 160094) | Root nodule microbial communities from cowpea collected in UCLA plant growth center, Los Angeles, California, USA - CNSS2 | ecosystem: Host-associated > Plants > Roots > Nodule | place: USA...
TGCACGGGTCGATACGCACAGCGCCTAGTATCCATCGTTTACGGCTAGGACTACTGGGGTATCTAATCCCATTCGCTCCCCTAGCTTTCGTCTCTCAGTGTCAGTGTCGGCCCAGCAGAGTGCTTTTGCCATAACATTTTGACTATAAATACATTTTATATTTGTAATCTTCAAAACTTTTTTTCTCCAATATTGTAATATGTTTTTAACAATAAAACGATAAAAAATTTAAAATTTCAAAAGAGACGATATCTTAATTATAATTATAGAAATGGAAACACGAAAATAATCACGAAAGGAATGATCACATGGTTTGGAAAATATAAAAAAGAGAAAGGTTTTTGTTTGGGTTGTGTTTAGAATCCAAGAGCAAAGAAAAAAATGGAGAGAAAAAGAGATGTGAAAGCAACATATAGAGAAATGAGTTGATAAAGGGTCAAACTTTGTCTGACAGCGCATAATCTTAGTGGTAGCCACCTCTCTTTTTCTAATCTCTCCATAAAGTCTCTATGGAGAGTGGAAACAGAATCTTGAGGAACACTTTTTTTTTTTCACCATTTTCTTTTCTATAAAACACCACCCCGATTTCAACCCAAATTAGGAGTTTTTCGAACTTCTTATTGCTTATCATGAACACTATCAAAAAGTCAATGTCCTCAACCTATCATAAAACATTCATTCAACTCTGAAAAAGCTTTGTATTCGTATCAAATTTCACGTTCAAATTATAACTATTTTTCTTAGATTAAAAAAATATTATATTTTGTTAAGAAATTTTTTTTTTTTTTAAATTTAACTTTGAATTGCTTTTAATCTAGTTATACTTTACTCGAATAATTTCAGTCTTTTATATAACGTCTTCATCGAAGCGAAAGAGTTTAATTCCGAGAAGGGGCAAATGCACGTCAAATCCTTATAAGAACAATAAATATTATATACCTTAACTTTCATTTATTTTTTCCCATGATTTTCTCTTCAATTTTAAAAGCGTTATTTCTTTAATTTATTTGCATCTTTATTAAATAATATAATCGTTATTAAGAACGAAAACATCTCTAATTTTTTTAATGTATTTTTATTTATAAACACTGTCGTAATTTAAGGGAAGATTAAATAAAACTAAATTTAAAACCTATAAGATGGATGAAAATATCATTTTATTATACATTTATTTATTTATTTGTGACATTTCTTTAAAGATATAATAATACGACAAATTGTAAGATGTCTTTCTTTCCCGTAATGATATATGTTTGAACTTCACTTGGTTATATTTTACCTCTAAAACCATCTAATTGGGAAGTGGATAGTAACTACCGTAATATATATTCTATAAGTTTTAATTTTATCATTTTCATTTTTATATTGTTAACATTTACATGTTTGATTAATGGGTGTTTTCTTTTTTTAAATTACTAGAATTTCATTATTTAAATAATTTATTTGTTAATATGCATCCGTTATTTGTTCACTGAATGCCTTTTTATAAGTACTCTTGGCAGGGGCATAATGATAAATCCAGATTCTCTATTATTTTTTATTGTTATTTTTTATTGGACATTAAAAATATACTGTGTTGATATTTTAAATATTTTTTTAAGATATTTTAAAAAATTAAAATTAGTGATAATCAATATATTAATAAAATATAGTAGAAAAATAACACAAAAAAAACTAGCAGAAAATTCAAATTTCGACTTATTTATGAAAAACTTACTCTTCTTTCATTTTTTTTATCAGACCTAACCAGAAGAAAAAAATGTTTTTCTTTCTTTCATTTTGGTTTATATTTTCGTCTTTCAAAAAGTATAGATGTTTCGGATTGATTACTTTAGTTCAGCCCATGTGTATGTGGGTCCGGAAAAAACACACAATTGGGCCAATATATTGATAGATTTGGGCCTACGGAGTTCCGTATAACTTTGGTAGGTTTCTCTATTCATGCATTTCCATGATTACTAATTGCACGGTCAGAGTTACTTACTGCACCCCTTACAACAAGCAAAATGATTAAAGTACCCTTGCTGCGCCTATAAACTATACCTTAATTCTCCATCGCTGTTGGAAGAAGAAAGTAAAAGAGTGAAAAAATCAATTTGATGGGAAACTCCTTTCCAAAGTTATTATATATGTTTTAAAAAGTTAATACATAATAAAAATACATCTTATTATGATGTGATACCACAGAATATTTTTAATTATATAAAGTTCAAACTTACCTCTTCTCATGTTTCTAATTTCTAACGGTTGGAATATATTATTTACATAAAAGAGAAAAAGGGTTATTGTTCTTGTTAAATATAAAAATAAAGCATAGTGAGTGAGTATCACGAGAATGACACCTCCACCCCTAAATTCCACCGAACAAAAAAAAAAAAAGAGAAACCTAGAAAACATACAAAACTTGACTCTTTGTCTTAGGTATCATCACAACCCAATTCCTAAGCCCATTTCTTCAAATGCACATGTCTCTTCCGAAAATCCTAATTTTCTGTCTCTTTCATTCTTAAATTACTTCTATGACAACTAAAACTCTCCAAAAAACAGTAATATTGCCATATGAATTTTATTATTTAATTAATAGATTTATCGTGCGTACTCGTGCGGGTTGTATTTTTTCATTTTATATATTAAAATAATAAAGTATTGAAAATATTATATAATAAGATATTATGAAAATTAAATTTTAATTAAAACATAAATTATAGAAATAAAACTTTTAAATTTTACTTTTAAAGAGTCAAACAAAGTTAGATATAATACTTTATTTCCTTTTTATCTGAAGATATTATAAAAAGATATAAAGCATAATAATAACAGATCTCATCGGATTGTGATGTCAATATTTCTGTTTTATTTATATTATAGATTAGAATATTTAACTTAGACAATACAAATTTTATTCCAAATATTTTCAAATTTATTTTTTTTAAATGTACATTTGATACAATATCCTGAACTCCTCCAATCTTGATCTTAAAAAATGTTTGTGAACTATTATTCTTTTCGGTTCCTATATAGAACTTTATACCTCATCTCTTCTGTCAAATGAATTTCAACAGTTTTTCATATTATTCTGCATAATTGAAAATAATCTATCTTAATTTATCGATATAATTACATGAAAGTCAGATTTTATGAGGTTATATACATATATAACTTAACTTCTTTTAAATATACATAATCCTTGAACCATTGGATAAAATATGCATGCATACACCATGTCTTGCATTGTCATAAATTCTTCACCTTCTTCCACATCTACAATACAACACTACTTGAACCACCAGCACAAATGTTATTAACTTGTTAGTTTTTCCCCATGATAATCCAAAAAAAAAAAAAAAACATGAAACCATCTTTCCTTTCATTCCGAGAATACTCTTCTTGACAAGTTTTAATTACAAACTTTTCATGACAAGTTTTAATTACAAACTCTTCAAACCATTGATTGATAACATTTTCTTTCAAATCTCTTTATCCATTATAATTAGGGATGTAAAAAAATATTGTATGAGCAGATATATGTGAATAAAACCCCAAGGTATAAAATAAATATTATAGATGGATATTCGCGAGTAATGAGAATGACTATTTTTTATATTTGCATATTAACAAGGTGAGTATGAGTAATCATAATATTCGTATCCGTAGATATCTCTACCTACTATACTATAATTTAAATTAAAAAAATTACTGAAATATTAATTTTGAGAGTTATTTGTTATCAAATGATTTTAAAAATTTTTCATTTTTGTGTTGGCTGTCATTCAACACTATTTAAATAGATTTGTTGAACTTTGTTTGAAATTTATAAATGTTATGTATTATATTTTATTTGAATTTACGAATATATTGTTAAATATATATATATATATATATATATATATATACTATATATATATATTTTTTTATTTTTGTTTTATATATATATATTTTTTTTATTATTTTTTATATTTATATATAAATATATATTTATATATATATATATATATATATATATATATATATATTATAAATACCTACAAATATTTAAAAAATATGCAGATAATCATATAACTTATACTTGTATGGATATGAAGACGGATACGAAAAAAATATTTATCTAATAAATAAGAGTAAAGTACAAAAAAACCACCATCCATACTTTATCCGTCCGATTCATATCCCTAATTATGAATAAAATTATTATAAACTCGAAGGTCAGTAAACCCTAAATGAATTATTAGCAATGCTACATACTAATCGAATAGTTTAGGTAAAAATATTTTAAAGGAATATCGTGAATAAATCCGTAGTCTAAAATCTGAAAAGATAAGAATAAAAGAAAATGTTTATCTATGACAAAATAGAATCTCTTTTACTATACATAATATCCTTATTTTATCTTTAATTATATTTTAAAGTTTAAAAAATCAATAACTATATACAAAACTGCAAAGATATATATATATATATATATATATATATATATATATATATATAATGTTTTATTTTTTATTTTATCTTTAATTACTTTTTAAAATTAAAAAAAATCTAATTATGTGGTCGTTATCTTTAATATTTTAAAAAAACAATCTTTAAACTGATTGTAATATAATAGTCCCTATTTTTATGCGGTCGTTATCATTATTATTTTTCTAAATATATAAAAAATACAAAATGCTTATTTTTAACCAGTAATAATTAATAAATTTAATTTATTGGATAAAAATATTTTATTTATGAGAAAAACCTTAAATCCGAAATTTTTTAATAATTATTTACATGTTTCAACTAAATAAACATGTATTCATAGTATAATTATTTGATTAAACATTAAAAACAGACTGCTATAATATTTTAAAGATTTGCTTTTTTTTAAAACGTAAAAATTACTAATCATTAATATATTTTGAAACCGATAAAAAATCTAAATTCTTATTCGGTAATCGTTAACATTACAGTGCTCCAAAGATAGGTTAGGCTAATAACTGTTGATCTTCCGCGGTGACGAAGAAGAAGAAAAAAGTATAAAAAGAAGAAAAAAAAAGAGGAACAGAAACCGAAGTGAAAGACGCAGAGAGTGACCAACACAGGAATAGAGCGCGAAGAGCCTTTGACAAGACAGAGACCATACAGTTATTCGTTCATATAAAGCACCCTTCACTTCACTTTGCTTTCAATCGATTAGGGTTTTCATCTTTCAATTTCATCACTATTGCTTCCTCATGAAGAAATCTTCTTACCCTAACCCCTCCCCGACGCCCCACGCCACTCATCGCCGCCTTGATTTTCACCCTAACACACCACCACACGGCGGTTCCACTCCCCGCCCCATCACCCACCGCCCCTTCCACCAATGGAGGCCGCGCTTACACCCACATGCGGCACGCCTCCACCGTCCGCCGGAGCCTTATTTCAAGGTGGAGCTCCGCCTCGGCCTCCGCCGTCCCAGCCGCGACGACATCGTGGCCCTGATCAAAGAATGCGAGCACAAACCGCAGTCTTTTACCTTTTACCCCGTCGACGACGTCGCTGCCGCGCTCAGTTACCGGAATTGGGAGGAGGCGTGCGACGCAGCCGCTTGGTTCTGGGAGTCGCTGCTGTTGGAGAAGCACGATTACACGCCGGAGATGGACTCCAACGTTTCGGTGACGGACAGTCTGGATGGTCGCCTTCGAGTGTTGTTCACGAGGCACGTGATGAAGGTGATGGAGGGGAAGGAGGTTAAGCGGTGGGTGGAGGAGAGTGAACGGTTGTCAAAGGAAATTGAGAGGGTTTCAACTTTGCTGGGTAAGCACTTGCATATTGACTTGAGTAACCACTATATTGAGCAGAGGAAAGGGCTCGTTGTTGAGAAAATCCAGGTTGAAAGGAGGTTGAAGGAGTTCGACTCTGCGATGGATTGTATACTGAAGTATCTGGCGGAGGACGCTGACGTGGAGGGTGCCGACGTGGAGGGTGATCGGAGTGTGAATGTGTTCAAGTTTGATGGATGTTTTGATTGGAAGCGCATTCACTGTCTGATCAGAAGGGAGTGTCGGAGACTGGAGGATGGATTGCCCATTTATGCTTACCGGAAGGATATTCTTCGGGAAATACATTATCAGCAGGTATATCTTTGTGATGGTTATGTGTTTCTTGAAGGGAGGTGATTTTTAGTGTGTTGCCTTGTTTGGCAGGAATATGTGAATGGGAGTGTTTGGAAGTCCCATGTCACCTACCTCAATCATTGGGTTGTGGTTTATGTACTAGTTGGTTTTAGGGTTAAATCTAACACTCCTACACTTGTGTATTTTGACTTTTATTGCCATTCGAGTCTGGAAATTGTGATTCTATTTAGAATTTATATATCTTCTTTTTTCGATGTTATTCTAATTAGTATATATACAGATGATGGTATTAATTGGAGAGACTGGTTCTGGAAAGAGTACACAGTTAGTTCAGTTTCTTGCTGATTCTGGCATTGGTGCCGATGAATCCATTGTATGCACACAACCTCGCAAGATTGCTGCCAAATCAGTGGCTCAACGGGTCCAGGAAGAAAGCAGTGGATGTTACGAAGGGCAGTCAATCAAATGTTCTACGTTTTCATCCATGAATGAGTTTGATTCCAGGATAATATTCATGACAGATCACTCTTTATTGCAGCACTACATGAGTGATAATAATTTGTCTGGGATCTCGTGCATCATAATTGATGAGGCTCACGAGAGGAGCTTAAATACAGATTTACTGATGACTTTGTTGAAGAATTTACTTTATAGGAGGGGTGAGATGCGGCTTATCATTATGTCTGCTACAGCTGATGCAAAACAGCTATCGGATTACTTTTATGGTTGTGGAATTTTTCGTGTGCATGGGAGAAGTTTTCCAGTGGATATCAAATATGCTCCTTCTGACCATGCTGGGTATTCTGGTTCTTCTGCTGTTGCCTCGTATGTTTCTGATGTTGTCAGAAAGGCAACCGAGGTTCATAGAACAGAGGAAGAGGGAACTATCCTTGCCTTTTTGACATCTCAGATAGAAGTAGAATATGCCTGTGAGAAGTTTCAGGTACCCTCTGCAGTTGCCCTGCCCTTACATGGAAAACTTTCATCTGAAGAGCAATTTCGTGTTTTTCAGAACTACCCTGGAAAGAGAAAAGTGATATTTTCAACAAATCTTGCTGAGACCTCACTGACAATTCCTGGTGTTAAGTATGTGATTGATTCTGGTTTAGTTAAAGACTGCAGATATGATCCTGGCAGTGGGATGAATGTACTTAAGGTTTGCTGGATTAGTCAGAGCTCTGCTGATCAACGGGCTGGTCGTGCTGGGAGGACTGAGCCTGGTGTGTGCTATAGGCTGTATTCAGAAACTGATTATCAATCAATGGACCTAAATCAAGAGCCAGAGATTCGGCGAGTTCATCTTGGTGTAGCAGTTTTGAGGATCCTGGCTCTAGGAGTGAAGAATATTCAGGATTTTGATTTTGTGGATGCTCCCAGTTCTAGCTCTATTGATATAGCAATCAGGAATCTAATTCAGTTACGAGCAATTGAGATGAAAAATGATGTTCTTGAATTAACGCCAGAGGGTTGGTGCCTGGTAAAATTGGGAATTGAACCCAGGCTTGGTAAACTTATTCTTGGCTGTTTCAAACATGGTTTGGGTAGGGAAGGTGTTGTTCTGGCTGCTGTGATGGCCAATGCTAGTAGCATATTTTGCAGAGTTGGCAGTGAATTTGAAAAGCGAAGATCCGATTGTCTTAAAGTGCAATTTTGCCATTGTGATGGTGACCTCTTTACTCTTCTCTCCGTGTACAAGGAATGGGAAGCTTTGCCTTTGGAAAGGAGGAACAGGTGGTGTTGGGAAAACAGCATCAATGCTAAGTCCGTGAGGAGGTGCCAAGACACAATTTTGGAGTTAGAAAGTTGCCTTGAGCGTGAACATAACCTCGTTATTCCTAGTTATTGGCTTTGGGACCCTTGTACACCCTCTAGTTATGATAAGAATTTGAAGAGGGTTATACTGTCCTCACTTGCTGAGAATGTAGCCATGTACTCTGGCTGTAATCAACTTGGTTATGAAGTGGCCCAAACTGGGCAACATGTTCAACTGCATCCATCATGTTCATTGCTTGTTTTTGCTCAGAAACCAAGTTGGGTGGTTTTTGGTGAGCTTCTTTCCATCTCTAATCAATATTTGGTCTGCGTGAGCACATTTGACTTTCAATCATTATATGACCTTTGCCCAGCTCCCTTGTTTGATGTATCTAAAATGGTGGAGCGGAAATTGCAAATGAAGACATTGTGTGGTCTTGGCTGTATTCTTCTCAAGAGATTTTGTGGAAAAGCCAATTGTAATTTGTTTGCTCTTGTTTCACGTATAAGGAAAGCTTGTGTGGATGAACGTATCTACATTGAAGTGAATGTTGACCAGAATGCAATCCACTTATTTGCCACTTCAAATGATATGGATACAGCCCTTGCGTTGGTTCATGACGCTGTAGAATATGAGAGAAAGTTGTTACGCGCTGAATGTATGGATAAGTTTTTGTATCATGGGTCTGGTATTCCGTCACCTATAGCTTTGTTTGGGTCTGGTGCTGAGATAAAACATTTGGAACTTGAGAAACGTTCCTTGAGTATTGAGGTGTGTCATGCAAACATAAATGCAATTGATGACAAGGAGCTCTTAATGTTTTTAGAGAAGAATACCTCTGGTAGCATCTGTGCTGTGCACAAATTTGCAGGCAATGTGAAGGATGAAGATAAAGAAAAGTGGGGCAGGATAATTTTTACGTCCCCTGAATTTGTCAAAAGAGCCACTGAACTAGATGGACATGAGTTTTGTGGCTCCTCCTTGAAAATTTTCCCTTCGCAGTTGGGAGGGGATAAAACATTTTCGTTCCCTGCTGTTAAAGCAAAAGTTTATTGGCCTCGTAGGCTTAGCAGGGGATTTGCCATAGTTAAATGTGATATAAAGGATGTCAATCATATGTTGAGAGATTTCTACAACCTTGCAATAGGGGGAAGGTATGTTCGATGTGAAGTTGGCAAAAAGAGTATGGACAGTGTTGTCATAAATGGGCTTGGCAAAGATCTCTCGGAAGCTGAAATACTGGATGTGCTAAGAACTGCTACAAGCAGGAGGATTTTGGATTTTTTCTTGGTGAGAGGGGATGCTGTTGAAAACCCACCATGCAGTGTTTTGGAGAAGGCACTGTTGAAGGAAATTTACCCCTCTTTGCCCAAAAAGGACCCGCACATTAGTTCTTGCCGAGTTCAGGTGTTTGTACCTGAGCCTAAGGATACCTTTATGAGAGCTTTAATCAGTTTCGATGGAAGATTGCATTTAGAGGCAGCAAAAGCTTTGGAGGATATTGAAGGAAAGGTGTTAGATGGATGTCTATCATGGCAAAAGATAAAGTGCCAGCGGTTGTTTCATAGCTCCTTGATATTTCCTACACCAGTGTTTCGTGTGATTAGGGAACAACTGGATGGAGTACTTGCAAACTTCAGGAATTTAAGAGGTAATAGGCCAATTTTTCTTTTCTGTGGATGCTTGTAAGTTACAATTCATTTTCCTGATGGTAAGCATTTTAACTCACAAATCTTACATAGCTGGTACAAAATATTTTTTTTTTGAAAAATATTGTTTATTCTTTCGAAGTCTGTATCTGGTTTAATAATTATTCTTTTAATTGCTTTAGTTCTGGGATTCATGTAGCCAGCCTTACTCAGTGGATAAATAGAACTATTATAATTCTTGTAGACAGTTTAGCATTTGCAGCGTGTTTAGTTACTTTAAACCCCCCTTCTTCCAAAAATGGACTGAAGAATGACTTACTTTAAATTCAATATATATTGTTGAATTTTCATTGTTGGTGCTCTTCTCTTTTTAAATGTTTCGCAGTAGTTCATCCATCTACAAATGTGTTCAATTTTGATCCAACAACTCTGCAACGGTAATATATGTTCACTGGGTGCAATTAGTTTTTGTTAAACCAAGGTAGAAGAAATAGAAATTTGGTAGAAACAAATAAAAATAAACAAACACTCTTATCCTCTCGGTTAGAACAGGTCAGCCTCCCGGGGATTAACCCTTCACAAAGGATTTTTCCTTTTTCACATTAGTAAAATTACTCGATAAATCCCTCTAGTCTGATTTCTCCCTTGACTATGTCTTCTAAAGTCTTAACAAAGTAATGAACTAACACTCACTGGTTATATTCTGTGCGAAATATTGATTTTTATGAATGGGGCCGTTCGTGTTTGTTGGAAGCTACATATTTATAGTGAGATAACTTCAATTGAACAATTTCAAGTGTTATCTTTTATTACAATATGACATCTGACAATCATTGGTTTTCTTGATTAAGGTCTTGAATGCAACCTGGACAGGACAGTTAATGGTTCCCACCGAGTCAAGATAACTGCGAACGCCACAAGGACAGTGGCAGAAGTTAGAAGACCTCTGGAAGAACTATGGAGAGGGAAAACCATTGAGCATGACAGTCTCACTCCTGCAGTTCTCCAGCTCATGATGTCCAAGGATGGGTTTAATCTTAAAAACTCATTGCAGCAGGAGACAGGAACTTATATTCTTTTTGACAGGCACAACTTGAATTTACGTGTGTTTGGTTCCCCAGACAAGGTTGCTTTGGCTCATGACAAGGTGATTCAATCCCTCCTCTCTCTCCATGAAGAAAAGCAGTTAGAAATCCATCTGAGAGGGAGGGATTTACCTCCTGATTTAATGAAGCAATTGATTAAAAAGTTTGGACCAGATCTGCATGGACTGAAAGAAAGGGTACCTGGGGTAGATCTTAAGCTCAACATAAGTCGCCATGTAATCAGTCTTAATGGTAGGAAGGAGTTGAAAACCAGGGTAGAGGAAATAATATTTGAGATTGCTCGTTCAAGCCATCATTTGGTTGGGACGTTTGATAATGATGGTCCTAATTGCCCGATTTGCTTGTGCGAGGTTGAGGATCCATTCCGGCTTGAAGGCTGTGGTCATTTGTTCTGCCGGTCGTGTCTGGTGGAACAATGTGAATCTGCTATTAAAAACCAAGACAGCTTCCCAATACGTTGTAGTCACAAGGACTGTGGAGATCTCATCCTGCTTACAGATCTTAGATCTCTCTTATTTAGCGATAAGTTGGAGGATCTTTTCAGGGCTTCATTGGGAGATTTTGTTGCTAAGAGTGGGGGAACTTACAGGTTTTGCCCTTCTCCAGACTGCCCCTCAATTTATCGAGTTGCAGATCCTGAGACTGCTGGTGAGCCATTTGTTTGTGGGTCTTGTTATTCAGAGATATGTAGCAGGTGCCACTTAGAGTATCATGCTTTCTTTTCATGCGAGAGATATAAAGAGTTTAAGGAAGAAGATCGATCTGTGATAGATTGGTCCAGAGGCAAGGACGATGTTAAGAGTTGCTTGGCGTGTGGGCTTGTAATTCAGAAGGTGGATGGGTGCAACCATGTTCTGTGCATGTGTGGAAAGCATGTGTGTTGGGTTTGCTTAGAGTTCTTCGGTGGTAGTGATGAATGTTATAGCCATTTGAGAAATGTGCACACGACTATAATATAATATAGTCATTTGTACCATTTTTCTGAGTTATGTAAAGTTAGCGTAGCGGTATATAACACTGTATATGGAAGTAGCAAAATGTACAGCTTTTCTAAACTATTGTATATAATATATATAAATATCGCAGCAGTTCCGCTTCTTACTTGTGTATATATATTATAATGTTGCATCGTGTGTGTTGGTTGTGTGACTTTTCTGCCATGCACGCTTATTAACACTTGTTTTTTCAGCGGAAAGATAGAATTGATCACATCTGGATAGCACGATATGATATAATTGATTGGTTACAAAGTTTTATTTGTGTATACGTAATATAAAGCAAAAATCCCAATAGCAGCAGAGGGTGTATCTACAGAAAGTATCTCCAAGAAAGGGCGGTGGTGACTCCAATTCCAAAGGAAAGAAGCAAAGCCAGAAGCCATGCAACACTACTACTTTCTTCTTCGTCTCCATCTGGTTGTTGTTGTTGTTGCAGGTGCAGAAGTTGAAGCTCAACCAATCTCAGCTGTTGCCGATATGCAAACAAGTGCATGGCCTCCCCCAACACAACAATTTTAAGACACTCCCTTTCTTTTTTCAGAAGTGCAGCCTTTTTTTCTGCCTCCCTGGCCCGTGTCTGAGATGCTTGCAGCGCCTTCAGAACCTCCATTTTATTCCTTTCACCCTCTTCTCCTTTGCCTGCAATGTCATACACCCTACTCTTATCTGGACCCATCAAAAACTTGGAAGGTGGCGGAAGATCACAGTTCTGCATCAGCTCAAACCCCGAAGGCTTCACAGAAACTGCGAAACCCATAATTTCGTTTTTTCTTCTTTCAGTCTGGCTATCCTTCTTCTCTTCTCCACCCATGAAAAATCCAATCCTTTTGTGGGTTAATTTCTTGATGGGCTAAAGTGAAGAATATCAAGTAAGCAGTTTGAGGCGTGGAAGGAAAAGGTAGCTGGTACGTGAAGTTGGTGGTGGTGTGGGAGCATTGAATTCAAGAGTCATAAAAAAGGCAGTGATTTTCGTTATGAATTTGATTGCTGTGTAAGTTTGCTTCTGATTTGATGGCTCGGGAAATTCCTTGCTTGCGTGTTTCGTCCAAATTAAATTAAATTACAACTTGCCACACTCACAAGAAAAAATTTATTCTCATCACACTTTTTCGTTCTATCATTCAACCCTCCCTTCTTTAAATACACAATACCGACCACACTTTGTGGCCATATAGGCTAATATATTATTATAGATTTAAAATATAAAACAAAATATAACAATTGCCTTTTGCGAGACACGAAAATGTTTTGATTCTACTATTGCTGATGTATAATTTTTCCGATCGATACGTTGAAAAAATGATTGAGAACAGGTCTAGTTGCAAAACTTCCTCTAATCCAAACCTAAGAAATGTTCAGCTTTTCTTGTCTGACTAAACCAATTATTTAAAGTTTATTTTCAAATGGAGATTTAATATTAAGAATTTAAGATAGATTTAGGAAAAATTCCACGAAAATCCCAGAGAGAAGGAAAAGAGACAATAAACAAAATGCAATGCGAAGATTTAACTATGAAAAAAAAAAACTATGCATACCTCGTACTACTTATAAATTATATTAAATTAGTTACTTAAAAACACAAACGATGTATATATTCTGTGTTATCTCAATAATATCTCATATAAATCAAGTTGGCAACGTCACAGTTTGACCAATAATTTGATAGGAATAAAATAATATAACAAAACTATAAAAAAAAAAAAACATTAATTTCAGAATTTCAGAATTTCAGAATTTCAGAATTTGAAAATTTGAAAATTCTTATTTTTTTCTACATAAAATTCAAAATTATCTAAAATTTTAATTAGTTTCATACATTCTAAAACTTTATTTCTTTTTTATTAAATTCTTTAGCTAAACAATATATTTATCATAAAATATTTCAAGTATTATAAAAGCATGAATTGATCTCTTGAAATTTCTTATTTTAAAGCATACGAATGTAAACCGTGGAGCATAAAACAAATAAACCAATTTGACCACTTGTTTTGAACACAATCATACATATTTTAAACGCATTATTAAATTAATTATTCTTGTTAAGATGCTTGCAGCCTTTTTAAAACTGTTTGGTTTCTTTACAAACTTTATAAAATTCAATGATATTAATTTAGGATGCAGGTTTATGCTAACAAAATGAAAATAAAATGCTATTAAGTAATAAAAAAGAATAAAAGAAAGAGGAAATATCCGTACAAATTAAAATCTTAAATTGTTTTAGATTTTATTACATATTTTACACATTTTAGTTTCAAATTTTAGCAAAAACATAATTACAATTTGTTTGCATTTTTTTTTTCAGCTTTAACTAATAGTCGACATGATGAACTTTTTTTTTTTAACTTTACAATTAATACATTAGGTTTTACGACTTGTTATTCATTTTCATTGGAAAAATCTTATTAACATTTTTTTCATTATTTACACTAGAGATAACACATGACAATTAATATACTCAAAGAATTCAACTACATACTAAATTGTGTTCAATTTTGCTTTGTATTAATATTCTTATACAGTATTATCAGTTGTTTTAATTTGATGATATTTATAATGCATTTATATTATAGTTTTGGGTAAGTAAATTGATGATTGTATGTAAAGTGTGTTTGTAGACCTAGCACTCAATTTATTTGGATAAAGAAAGCTGTTAACACTTGAGCCCAAGCAACCAACAAAAACAGTTTATGGGCCAATTTCTGTACAATTTTGAGTTGGTTGCTTCTTTCTCCACCCCTTTTTCCTACTGCACCCCATAGGTATCATGAAATGACAGTTTTACCCTGCCTCTTCTCCGTCACCCATTTGAAGATGGATATGTTATAATGAAATTAATTTCTATCCGACTCTATTATCATTCCTAATAAGGATAATTTTTATTTTACAGACTGATTTTATAGAATAAATTAATCATAAACCCACTTTATATAATTTAATAAACTAATAAATAAAAACATTCATGCTAAACTTTACATAGATCTTTATTAACTCATCTCTTGAAAGTCTCATAATTCACCTTGGAAACATCTCAGCCAAATCCAGCAAAAAATACTTTACAACATCTCACTACTTTCTGTATATCATCAACATGAGAAGAAATTCCTTATTGGTTCCCTTCTCTCACCAAGAACAGAGTCAGAATAGTCAACTTTCTAACGTAATTTGAATGCTCAAAGCTTTTCCCTTGACAAAATCCCGACCAGTACTCATAAACACAGCATCAAGTTTGAACACAGAAATATAATCACACGGACAAAAAATAACCTTTCTTTAACGTCCAACCACATAAGATAACACGGAAACGACCCAACAAAACTCCATTGACTTCGATCCAAGCAAATCAAAACCAGTCACTGAGAAAACCAAAACTCATCAAAGCCTGGCCAAAATTTGACATGCACAAAAAGTCTACATAAACTCTGGTGAGGACTTCAAATTTTCCATGCTTCTTGTTCTAAATTTTTTCATGACGAGTTTCCATTCTCGAAAACTACTTGTTCCGTTCCATGGTTCAATCGATGTTGCTGCCATGAACAGAAGAATCAGAAGCAGTTACAGTCCAATAGCTTCTCCTCTGCCCTCAGTAGTTCCACGTTCGTTTACATGGTTTCCACCACCCCTCCTCGATGGAGAACACGACCACCTTAACCTTGCATCCATCATTATAATTGGCCTAGGTAGCATAGCTTGTGTAATAATGTTTCTCATCACCTTGTCCAAGATCCTAAAGTTCTATTACTTAAATGGATACAACGTTAGCAGAAGAAACCCTCCAATTTTATTTGACATTCGAGGAGATTCTCCCTTTTCTGACGACGAGGAACAGGAACATGTTATCAGACAGCACTCCCTGTGGTTCAGCCCCACACAGGGTCTTCAACAATCAACCATAGACTCCATCACAGTTTACAGATACAGAAAAAACGAAGTTTTGGTTAAAGAAAGTGAGTGTCTTGTTTGCCTCGGTGAGTTTCAACAAGAAGAAAATCTGAGACTGTTGCCAAAGTGTAGCCATGCTTTCCATGTCTCTTGCATTGATACTTGGTTGAGGTCACATAAAACTTGTCCCTTGTGCCGCATCCCTATTGTTCGTGACGGTGGAAGTGACTCTGATTCCAGTGTTTCTGATATGATCGAGGACGTGGAAGAATGCCATAGTGGTGTTGGTGGTGAAGATTCTGGTGAAGAGGGAATTGAAATTTTGTCTGAATTTGGTGATTCTTCAGTTCCAATTTAGTTCTGATGTTGTTGGTACACAGGCACAAGAATTTGATGATGAAAATGAAGCCACAATGAAGAGGTGTTTCTCGGTGGATTCATCTGCAGAACATGAGCATGAATTGCAGAGGCATTTCTCATTCACACAACACAAAATTCAATGTTTCAGACGTAGCACGAGTTTTGCCATTGATGATAGATTCAAAAAATAAAAAGGTGTTCTTGAGAATTTATTCAAGCTTTTAGATTTCAAGGTAAAGTTAAATTCTATAGTAGTTTTTCCATATTTCATTTACAAAATGCATGTTGCAGTATGTTAATATCGTGAAAAAAATAAAAAAATGGGCGATTATTATAGACAGTTATGTATCAGTAAAGAATTTGTGTACAAATTAAGAAGAATGCAGTGTAATTTAAGTTGACCATAAAGTCAAATTATATAATTTCTCCCTATTATCCCTTACCCCCTAACTATACGTTTAAGTCTATTCTCTCAAATCTTTTTGTTTTTTCTACAAAACAAAAACTCTTGAATATTAATATTAAGGAAAGTAGCATTTAACCCCCTTAAACTTTTCTTCTTTTGAATATAAAGATTTTGAACTTTATTTTATTTCTAATTATTCTCACACTTTGTCTTATCAGTAAGCAGGCTTTTTTTTTTTTTTTTTTTTTTTTTACTTTTTTTTTATTTTTTTTTTAATTTTTTTTATAATAAAAATTTTTTTTTTTTTTTTTTTTTTTAACTTTAACTTTGTTCCAATTCATTTTCAAACTTTATTCCTTTTGTAAATAGTATAGAGGTTTAATTTTATTCTTAGCATTTATTAGTTTTTCATAAATCACTTTTCCCGCCAGCTTTAAATTAAATAATTTTCATTAAAGATCAATAATTTAATAAAATTTTCTTTTATTTTTTTAATTTTTTTACCTATTAACATATGATAAAATTATATTTTAGAAATAAGAAATTGTAAAAACTAATTAAAGTCGCGACTTGTTTATACTTTTCCTCGAAAAGTTTATTTGTTTTGACATTATTTCTTGAAAATGCTTTTACATACAATGAGTTCAATAAAAAGAAACATGATTCTAAAGTGAACGTATATAAATTTTAGTAGTAGCAGCATTAAATTTTAAGAAATAATTAGAACAAAATTAAAGTTTTAGGTATCTATTTGTAGGTAAGATAAAGCATGTGAAAATTTAAATACAAATTAAAGTTTTAAATACCTACCGATTAAAAGAGTAAAATTTGTGAAGCTAAATGCTTTATAAGCAATCTAAATAAGTAAAAATGTGACGAATTAAATTATTTATTTTATAATTTTATCCTAAAATAAAAAAAGGTATATCTATTATTGATTTAAATTAAAATAACGTTAGACTCTAAATCGAAGGTCAATGCGTCTCAAATTCGTAAAATTATACCAAATAAAATAGGAGAAGAATAAAACTCCTTCCAATAGTTGAACTAGACTCGGTTTTCCAATTCAATTATTTGTGTCGCCTCATTTTCTGTAACTATCATTTATTGTTATACTGCTTTAAAAATGTTAATAATTATTATTTTTGTCAAGTTTTCAATTTATATTCTTCTCTGGAACTTTCTATACAGACGATTGATTAACATAAAGGATGTAAATAATTCGTACTCGCATCTACAGATAAATTCAGCAAACAAATATGGATAAAAAATAATATTATAAATGGATATTCGCGGATAACGGATACGGGTATTTTTAATACCTGTATGTTAACGGGGTGAGTACGGATAGACACACTATACTCTAATTTAAATTAAAAAAATTAAAAAAAACATGATTAAAATAATAACATATTGATTGAATGAGTTATTTATTTATCAATTAGTTTAAACAAAAAATATTTATTTGTAAATTGTTATTCAACACTATTTAAATGGGTTGTTTGGACTTTGTTTAAAATTTATGAATGTTATGTATTGTATTTTATTTGAATTTACGGATAAAATATGATGTTAAATATTTATTTTGATTTTTTTATAAATAGCCGCATGTACCCGTGAATATTAAAAAATTATGCAGGTACCCGCATAACAGATATCGACAGATATAGTACACATATAAGGTGGATATTTATCCAACGAGTATGGTACTACACGTATCTTATCCGCCCCGTTAACATTCCTACTTAAGAATCAAATCTCTAACAACCAGCCTAGAAATTTAAAATTTCTTAACAGATCAAACATTAATTAAAATTTTTAATTTTTAATTAATGTTTAATTTACGATCCGATTTAATGAGAAAATAAAATAAATAAAAAATGAATAGAAATGTATTTAAAAGAAATATTATATATATATATATATATATATACTTAGTGTATTTAATAGAAATGTATTTTTTAATTTTAATTTTACTTTATTTCTTTTATCTCTGCCGAACATTCAAACAGGAAAAAAATTGTGGAAGAATAAAATAGATGGGGCAATTAATAATGACAGTAACGTATAAATAATAAATAATAGACACATAACAAATAATAAATTGAACAGAAAATGATATAATAAAAAGAAACACACGTTGATTGTCCTCTAACTTTACCCCAAATCCAAAACTTTGATTTGAAGAGAATCCAATTTCTGACAACACAACCCAAAAAGAATAATTTTTGATGTGGTTCGCTATAATACGAAACATTAACTGTATTGAAATCTGTGTGCAAAGTTGAAGCCGTTATCAGTGCCCTCGAAGGAGCAAGAGATTCCTTGTACAATTTTATCTTCATTTCGAGCATTAGCGTAACTATTCCAAGAGGGAAAGAAATTAGTTGCATGACTCTACCATGGAACATGAAGAATTGTAGATAATAAAGCAAAGCAAAGGAACAAACATGTCCTTTTCTTCACTTCTACCTTTTACTTTGCCTTTCCAGTTCAGTCCCCTCTTTTTCTTCTGCAAGTCCAATTCATGATCTTGAAAGCCAGATCCTAATTAATCACTTAATTATTTAATCACAATTAATATTGGAGAACCCCACAAGTAAAGTTTCCTTTTTTAGTTTACAAACTGTGTGTGAAGAGAACGCTTCTCCCCTCACATTTCTCACTCTACAAGGTTGTTCTTTTCTTTCATCCTTAATTCATTTGGCTCTGTTTTCAAATAACTGGGACATTGTTTTTCATTTTTTATTTTTTATTTCAATTTTCTTCTATTAACTGAGTTGGGAGAAGCAATCCCAAAACCCAATCACCTTCTTATGTTTGTTCCCAAAGTTGAATTTGGTATTAACTGAGTGATAAGGAAGGGATTTCACAGATTCATTCACCCACCAAGTAGGACTTTAAGGTGCTTTAGCTTGGAGCTTTCTCTTGTACATAATTGGAGCTGAGCTTTTTCCCATGATGGATTCTGCATTTTTACTTTCTGGGTGCTTTTGAAGCCCACATTCTTGATGGGACTTGTTTTCACCAAATGGGCATGCGCATTCTTACTCTGCTGTTGTCTCATCACTTCTGGGGTATATTCAGGTAAGTTTGCTCGGTTAGCTTCAAAGTTTCGTGCCTTATCCGTAATTTATTCTTCGAAGACAACGTGTTCACTACATTGTCTCACTTGGTTCGTGTTGTGTTGAATGGTCTTGCCTAGTGGAGGGGTTACATGGGAGTTCTAAAGTGAGAGGAGTGAACTTAGGAGGGTGGTTGGTCATCGAAGGTTGGATCAAGCCTTCACTGTTTGATGGCATTGCCAATGGAGACATGCTTGTGAGCTACTTCGCATTCTGTTTATCCTTTCTTCTTTGAGAAACACGATCCTTTGGGGAGTATTACTAACTTATCTTATGTTTTGCGTGCTTATATTGAAAATTTTGTAGGATGGGGCAGAGGTGCAATTTAAGTCAGTGACGTCGCAGAAGTATGTATCTGCCGAGAATGGGGGAGGAATGAATGTGACAGTTGACAGGGATGTCCCATCTTCATGGGAAACCTTCAGGGTAAGATGTCATTTGTGTTCGAATGCATATATAATATAAGCATAGTGGTAACAATATGTTACATGTTTAATCCACAAAGTTGATATTTTATTCTCTTTTCTTACCTGATAGATGACTGCTGGTGGTTAATAGTTTGAGTGCATTAGATTAGTACGTGGATGAAATTCTAGCCTGACAGATTATAGTGTTATAGTAATACAAAATAAAAGAAAAAAAAATGTGATTTTGAATAATCTTGCATTACTTTCTACTCTTTAGTTTTTGTTTTCAGTATCTTGTAAGATGTAATACTGGTAAGACTGTTCTCAGGCTTGGTGCTGATAGCTACTTTGAAACAAATTAAATTTGCAGACTTTATTCTAGCTTGACTGTAGAATTTCTTTCAGGTTCTTGAATCTTGTTCAGTTCTAATACAGCTACAGGTGTATGCTAGTGGCTGTAATTCTTAGTAATTTATGTTGCAGTTATGGAGAGCATCTGAATCTGAATTTCAATTTCGTACCTCTGAGGGCCAATTTCTTACGTGTGATGGTGGAGGCCACTCAGTCTCTGCAACAGCAAAATCTCCTTCAACATATGAGACATATGAAATTGAGCGGAGTGGAAAAAACAGGGTTCACCTCAAGATAAAGGGTGGATCATATCTTCAGGTATTCATTCTTCATGATTCCTACAAAATTAGAAGTCAAAATTAGTTACATGTAAAATATAATGTTGTGTTTCCATAAGACACTTTTTTACTATCAGGTTCAACAGATGAATGGAATGAAAAATAGTATGAGATTTCATACCATGTCTGGTCCAGTATAATCACTTTTAATTTCTAAATTTTCACGGATTTTGCTTCAAGAACCATGTTAAGGTCTAATTGGAAGCTATTAGACTTGAGTCACACAGGAAGCTATATAGTAAATAACTTTTAAGATGGCACATAATATTAGTTTACTGTGAAAGATCAAATTAGATTGAACTTTTAACAGATTCACTAACATAATTGAATATTCTGCAATACTATATAGGCTACAACAGATGGCCAGCTTTCAGCGAACTACCCAGGAACACCAGGATGGGATGATAATGCTGCCACGTTTGAAATGACAATTGTGTCAAATAACTTGCATGGAGATTACCAGCTAGCAAATGGATATGGGCATAATCGGGCAAAAGATGTTCTTAGGGTAAAATCACACGTTACAAATATTTTCTCTATCATGGCAGGATTAAGCTTTTGTTGAACATGGTTTGTTTTTATTTTCTGGAATATTTTTTATGATTATCTTGCAAATGTCACACATTACAGTGTTCACAGTAATTTTGTGTTTTTGGGGCGCTGGGGGGTCATTCTTTTGTCCTTCAATTCAATTTATATAAGTTTCGTTTATGCAAATGCTATTCTGTCAGTGAAAGCGATGATACTTGAAAAGAAAATATGAGATTGTGTTCCCTATTTGATTGTTCAGCTTTCTGTAACTGCAGAGACATAGAAATAGCTTTATCACGATAGAGGATTTCAAATTTCTATATAAACATGGAATAAATACTGTGAGGATACCAGTTGGGTGGTGGATTGCTTTTGATCCTGATCCTCCGAGTCCATATATCGGTGGAACTCTTGAAGCTCTAGATAATGCATTTTTATGGGCACAGTAGGTTTTTGATTTTGCTGCATTATCTTCACACAAATGGAACTTTGTTTTTCCTTGTGATAACATGCCTAATTATCAATTTATCATGTTGCAGAGAATATGATATCAAATGCATAATTGACCTTCATGCTGCTCCTGGTTCTCAAAATGGAATGGAGCATAGTTCAAGCAGAGATGGATTTACGGGCTGGCCAACTTCCCCAGATTACATTTCTGAGTCATTACATGTTATTGAATTTTTAGTTTCAAGGTATTTTTAAATGTGCAAACATATTCTGAGATATTGTTCATATTATCCACTAACCAACACCCTGCAAAATTTATTGACTGTCCCTTTTCTTCCTGCTCAGAAATATCACTGTTAATATCATTGATGCTTTGTGAATCTGTCTTTACCTTAACAAACATTCTCATTTGCAGATATGCAAAACACCCAGCATTGCTGGGAATTGAGCTATTGAATGAACCATCAGCTGGCACAGTTTCATTAGATGTTTTGATTCCGTACTACAAGCAGGGCTACCAAATTGTTCGCAAATACTCTTCATCCGCTTACGTGATAATCTGCCAGAGAATTGGAGTTGCAGATCCTTTGGAACTATATCAAACCAACATAGGATCTCACAACATAGTTTTGGATTTGCATTTCTACAATCTCTTTGACCCATTCTTTGTTAACATGAGTGCTGTGGATAATATTCAATACATATACAAAAGCCGGGAAGGTCAACTTCAGGCCCTAAACAATTCAGATGGCCCACTTGTTTTAGTTGGTAAGACAAATATCTAAACGAGTCCAGATTATCTGCTTAGTTTTGTTTCTGTTGTTCTCTGTTGAATGTTAAAAATAAATTGATGATGGTACTTTAAAAATGTGTTTAATATATTTTGAAAATACAGCAGAGGAATCCAAATTCCATCTAATCTCACTTTGTTTTACTCTGCATCATTTTGTTTGGATGTTTCAGTTATAAACCTCAAATTTTTAAAATTTTGTGTGTAAACAAACATTGTCTGAACTTGAATAAACCTTTTTCCCTTGCAAAGGCTTGTTTCTCTCTTTTCTAGGTTGGCATAACTTAAAGTGGAGTAATTTTCAGGAGAGTGGGTTAATGAGTGGAACGTGACAAACGGATCCCAAAAAGACTATCAGGACTTTGGAAGGGCACAGTTAGATGTCTATAATGCAGCTTCTTTTGGATGGTGTTATTGGACAGTAAAAAATGACAGAGAACACTGGGATTTAGAGTGGAACATTAGGAACAACTATCTTCAATTAGGTATTTGGATAAAAACTGGCACTCCTTTATTGTGTGTACATTTGAGACATTTGGAATCTCCTAATGCACCAATGTATTTTTGCAGGTAACTCATCCAGCAAACGGAGCTTGAACATTCTACGATTGTTAGGATTGGCACTCACCTGGTTTTCTCTACTTCAATTTTTGTGACATCTTTTTTCCCAGGACTTGGTGCATATTTTATGCAACTATTTCTTGGTTTTTCATTGAATATTGCAGAATGCAATAATGGGAAATATGCATAATTTCTTCATGATTCTTATTCCATAATTTTCACAGCCGCATTTCATGCAAATAAAGCTGAGTCTGATATTCAAGTCCTCTTTCTCTATTGGGATGCTAGATGGTGAACTCAAAAGTACTTTTATTCCTTTAGTAGCAATTTTTTTCTTTGTTTTGTCATGGAACTCAACAATATGTGCATTATAATTTCAAAAAAAATACTATCCCAACTTTTTTTTTCATACTGCAGACTATTTCTTTCTATACTCCAATAGCTTCACACTCAATCACTTTAAATTCTGGATTAGGGAATGTGGAATGTAAAATCTTTTTTCCTAGTTAGCTTTTCTTTAATGAAAGAGAATATATGATGGTATTGTTGGGGAGAAGAAAGAAAAGGTTATGGTTGCATTGTCAGGTTGGGCTGACCCATCTGTCAACACTGTTTGGACCTTAATTGGACTGGGCTGAAAAAGATGGGCCCAGGTGTTGGGTCAGGGACAGTACTATTGCAGTGCACCATCATAAAAGCCATTGTTCAACTTGACTTGTTAATATCTAGTATCTCATGTGATCTATTCCTTGAGGAATCTAAAACAACTCATACATGCAATTAGGTACCCATTTTGAAGACAATATCCACCGTGGATTCTTTAAAAAAAAAAAAAGAAATCTTTCTCTCATCCTTGGCTTCAAAACACTCCTCTTTCAAATATTAATGAGGATGGGGAAATTATATAAACTAATCACTGTGATCTTCAAAATTTAATTCTAACTCAGTATGTTTCGGGATCTGATTTAAATATGAATTCTAAAGCTGTATGCATAAGATTTCTGAATAGTGATAATTAATTAGGAGAATATTATGAGCTGTCAACTAATTTTGTATATAGACATGATCAAAATGTTGTTGTATCCTCACGAATATTATAGTTATCAGAAGATATTGCGTTGAGTTTTTGCTTTTTCTATAAGAAAATATCAGACTAAAACTTTGAACCTAGAGTTACCTACTTACATGCAGACATGGCCATAAAAAAGTTGACACTAAATAAAAGAATAGGGAGTGAAAAGGTTGTCTTTGAACTTTCATTATACTGTGATAATAAAAACCTGAAGGCAGTAATAACTTTAACGTAACGTAAAAGAATAAGGAGTGAAAAGGCCGGCTTAGGCTTAAAGGCACATTTATCAATCATATCTAAAATCATGAGATGGTTATAAGAACATTGGCCTATATAATGAGAGAGAGAAAAGTATGAAATAAGATAATAATGTGATTAAAAGAAGGTATTATAGAAATTTTCAGAATAATATTACACTTTTTATAATACTGTTTAGCTAAATGAAATAACAGACCTGGTATTCTTTCTTTAAGAGAATCGTTTTTTTTTTTTCATAACCCATTAGTGTAAGCATTCTATAAATATATCCATCATCATCTTTTTTCTATCTTCTTGTCACTTCATATTAATTATCACAAGTACTAAAACAACTGAAGTAGGGAAAGTTGGTAATAGGTAACTAACTAACTGTATCCAGAACAAAGGTTTCTTACACTTATTTGAATTTTTTTTATAGAACTGTTGCATATGTTACAATGTTAATTTTTGTAATAAATATTTTAAAAGTATATTCAAAGTAATTTTCAAGAATTGGCGGTGGACATCGAAATTAAACTCTGATATGATTATGTCCAAAAAGATAAAAAGCAAAGGCAGTAATATTCAGATTAAACACTGCTAAACAGCATAAAAAGGTTTATGAAGTAGAAAGACAGTTCTTAACTTCTGCTACAATCAAAGAGAGTGGAAAAAAAAGCCAATAGACTAATAGGCTTGAAGCCACCTCTCCCAAATTGTCAAATTCTGTGGAAACCTAACACAGCGAACAAAAAAGAAGAACACTTTGAAAACTATACATACAGAACATAGGACAAAACCATGCAATGCATAGCTAGGCACGGCTCAAAAAAGGGTAAGCTTTTGAAAGTTGAAATTTAACGACTCTGAATATATACACAGCAATAAGTTAATAAAGGTCACTTGGACCTGAAAAAGAAAATACTAAGCTCTTGAGCAATGCTTCCTTCAGGGTCAATCAAGTGAAAAGATTCAGAATTTGAGGAACCACGGACCCTTTGAAAGTTGGCTCTGAGGTACATAAGCTCGTCCTCTTGATGCTGCAGTTCTTTGCAACTGTTTATAACACCAGTCCCTACAGCAACAGAACTCATCAAACTCAGTGCTTCAAAGTCACCATTTGAAGGCCTTCGCTTAACAGCATACCCCACTTTCCTCCCATTGCAGTACATGCGCCAAAGAGGTGAGGAAAAAAGATTACTGTTGTTGCTGTTGTTGTTACATGAACTCTCTAGCACAATTCTGAGATTGCCCCCTCTCATTTCCTTAGCCAAAACGCTTGTTGGAACAGCCAACTCTAGCAGCAGAATTGGGTTGCTCGAGTTTGAATTAGCCTGGATGCAAAAACTGACCTTTCCTTTGCGGTATCCAAAGATGGTGCCAGTGATTGTGGCACAAGTCATGAGTTGTTGTTGATGTTGTCGTGGATACTTTTGTTGCAGACACTTTTGTGATTGGTCTTGTTCTTCGAGGAAGAAGGTGCAGTTGCAAGTGGGGATTAGAAGCTCCATGATGGAACGTAGTAGCCTCCATGATCTTACTTGTTTCTGACAATCCACTGTGGTGACGGTGCTGGCACCAACCGTGGTGGCGATGTAGGCCATATTATATATATATATGTGTGTGTGCCTTAAACTGGTTTTGGTTGCACTTTGCACCTCTTTTGCGTTGTGTGTGGTTCAGGACTTTCTTAAATAACAAAAGTGCATGTGTGTAGATAGAAGATAATTCATAATTCTATTCACTTTTCTCTTTTTCCTTTGCATGTTCTACAGTTGACCTCATGCTCCTCATCAACACTGGTTCTACAGGAATCTAGTGTTTGATTGGTTTGAAGCAGTGCTTGCTAACATATTTTGTCACCAACTGAAATGTTTTATCTAAGAAAAAGGTGTATCAGTATATATATATATATATGTGTGTGTGTGAAATATTTTTTGTATACATGGAGACAGATTGGAAATAAAAAAAGTGAGATAAGATAATGAATGCTATGAGATGGAGAGAGAAAACAGTGTTATACAAATGATATATAACTGATCTTAATATATCCATCCAAGTGGATTATGATGCATCCAATGCAATAATGTCTCTCTTTTTGTCCTGCTTACTTAATTATGTGGATTTTTTTAAATTTTCATTTCACTTTTGCGATAATATATGATATATTTCTTGGGTTTATTTTTTCTTTGTCACGCAAATACCTGAGCACGATGTGTCAACCATAGCTGAAAATCTTATATATACGAGAATAATTGAGGTGTCCCAGCTTTCATTTATGGCTTATTAATTGAAACTTTTCTGTATGATTGAGGAGGAAATTTGGGGATGGAGATTTCCGTACCACCATAACAACAATATTCCATATCCAATCATTCGTGTGTTAGATTTGAAAAATTATGAGCCTGTACTCTCTATCTCTTTTGATGGGTGACGAATAATTTACACACTTAAACATGATTGAAAATGATTTATATCATGTAAAAATAAGGATACAGATTCTGATCATAAAAGTATATAGAAGTATATATTTATCTTCCTGCACAACAAATACTTATATAGCCTATAGCAGTATCTGTATATGTCCTTGTTTCTTTACTGATATGGATTCATGTCATGTCAGGTGTCACTGTTAATTTTAGTCCATTTAAAATGTTTTTTCCAATTGCTAAAGAAGACAGTGGAGGGTGGAAATGGATACACGTGATTGTAAAGTTGCTTGGCAAAAAAGTTTCAATTTTTAAAATATTTTCTAGTTGATATCTTTTTGAAATGTTCAGATATATATGATCTAATAATTCAGTCTTAATTCTGATTACCACCCAGTAGAAAGGTCAACCCTGAGAACAACCATTAGAAAGAACTCAATAATGGCACAGATTAAAATGGGGAGAAACACACTTTAGGAATCATTAAGAGGTGTCATTAGGAATCATTGGTCAACAACACACACGTTCCTTATCAACACCTTATGAAAACAGACAACATAAAACTTCAGAAACTATTGATAATACATTGAACAACATAATGGTGGTAGAAGTAGAGTAGATTAATAGTAGAAGTAGGTTTTTGTGGTGTGAATTATGAAGAAGGTCCTACATCTGGAAAGAAATAGTGGTTTGTGTGGGATAGTTGAGCCAGCACAAGACGGCACTACATCTTATGTCTCTGTCCTGTTTTCACAAAACCATGTGGGAGGATGTTTGGGGCCAAGCGTGGCGTGTCCAACCCTAAATCAATTTCATTGCCGTTTGCTTTTTAGCCACTCTTGTTCTCCCTTTACCCTCCCATGCGTCCCCTTCCTAAAACAACACAATCACCATAAATTCCTCCTTTTCCTTCTTTTCTCCTTCTTTTTCAACCAAATGGACCCCTTCTTTTTACACAATGTTCCCCATTCAAAATCTCATCCCCATCGCTGCAAAACAGTAACTTCACTCCATTCTCCAAAAAATCTAACACACAAACATATAAAATATAAACCTTTGCATTCACAAAACATTGTATCGTTTGTTTTCATGTAACTAGAGATTTTGAGAGATTTAACGGAATCAAAGTGATGTGTGTGTGAGGCAGAGAGGGATTGAAAATTTGATTATAAGAAATGAGTGTGGAGCATGGATGTGGTTTGCTTTTGGTAGTGTAATAGACAGGAAAGTTTGGCAGTTAATGGAAAGTTTTGATGGTGTATTTGGCACGTGTAGGAGACAAAGGAAGGTGTGTGTTGATGATATTGTAGGTGGAAAGTGAGGGGAGAAAAAATGTCATATATTTGACGACAAAAGTGTTTTTGTTGATGTTAGGTGGCAGTGTGGGTTGTGTGAGTCTGAATCATATGCGACATGAGACAGTACAGCCTTGAAGATTAGACAAAAGTTAGACTCTCTTCTTCTTTCTCATTGCGAGCTGTACTCAACATCTTTCGTTCTTCATACTAATATTCACTTCTCACCGTTCCAAGGAATCTTCGTCGATACCTTCCTGAACCTTATTTTTTTAATATTTTTTTTTTCTTTAGAATATATTTTCACACAATTTTAATCTATCACTTCGATCACTTTTTAGTTATCAATTCAATTATGATTTTTTTAATTATGTAATGTAATGATTTAAAAACGATTAAAATAATAATTTAAAAATAAATAAAAATAAATAAACAAAAAATAATGAATTAAAATATCATGGTCCTCTTAGAATACACATCTGTTTCATCTTATTTTTACGGTATTCAAAATTATATAAAATGCACGTGAAAAAATGGAGTTTTACAATATATTATAATGTTGAAAAAAAATATTTTTCATAATTTTTATAAAATACATGAAAGTACTATGTAGTTTAATTTAAACGAAACACAGTTTCTAAAAATAATTTAAAACAAAAATATATTTAATTCCGCAAGTTCACCAGGTACAATCTAAAATAGGTTTCCGGAAATGGAAGTCATTATTATGTTGAGAGAAAATGAATTTGATACTGCGCAGTCAGCTTTGACCCAGCAAATTTACAGGTGTTAAAATTTATGGTCCAAAAATTCTTTATGCACCCTCGTTCTTTCCAATTACACCTCACAAATGTTGAAATTCATTTTTAGCCCTTCCTATAGGATGACTAGTGAATTTTAGATGACTAGTGAATTTTAGAATAAGTTAATATGCAATCTAAAATAAACTTCTACATCAACTTTCTAATGGTGCAATGCGGAATGGACATTTTTGAATCTAATCGTCACTTTTAAATGGTATAATTAGAGTTGTTAAAGTAGATATGTGGGTTAATTCGGTCAGTAAATTTGGATTGGATTGGGTTAAATTTTTTTTATAAATTTTAGTACAGGTCAATTTTTGATCTAGCTCACCAAGAATCTGGATTGAACCCATGGTGAGTTGGATTGACTCACCAACCAACCTACAAACAAGAGGGATACATAATTTTTATGTATTTGGATGGATTGGGTTGTTTTTTTTAGCTAACATATTGGGTTGACAAATATAAACATAATATTTTGATGATTTTGGTCTGTATATGGGGTTGAACATTATTTTGGATTGTATTGAAGTTTATTTAAATTTTAATCACAACTATAATTTAGTTTTTTTATTGGATTGAAGAAAAAAAATTATGTTTTTTATTAATTAGGTGAGTCAGTAAACCAACCCGTTTAACCCACCAATCAGTGGTGGACCGGCCCAGATTCAATTTTTTTTACTCATTAATAAGTGAATCAGGTTGGATTGACTTACAAAGTGGTCAATCCGTGGTGAGCCGGATAAACCGTTTTGACAACTCTGGGTATAATCTACAAGTTATTTTTTTCAAAAAAATACTTTTAAACTCTACTATTCAAAAGTTTCTCGGATCACATAATCCGGTAAAGAGAACAGCCAAAACAGGATTGTGGATGTCTAGGGTTAATTTTATCTTTTACACTTCTTCATTGGATGCCGGAGAAAAGTATTCCATAAGTATCCAAAAAGAAATCTACTCTTGGATTGCAGGGAGAAATTTGATGGGTGCAGGAAGCAAAAGGTTTGAGATTGATAGTTGGGCCTCGGCCCAATTGATGAATTGCGGTCCATTTCGATTTAGTACTGGAAATTTCGGAGAGTAGCTTAGACACAGCAATATTTAAGTGACACTATTAAATAATGTAATGATACATGAATATGCACAAAGAAAAAAAAGAAAGATATTAAATGATGTTTATACAGTGTCCATGCATTACTTTTTATTATTGTTATTATCAGTAGATATGCAATGATTTATGAAAATGTTCATCGAAAAATGTTATTTTTTATATTAAAGATAGATATGTGTGTGTGTGTGCCTGTGAAAATAAATATAATCATAAATTGATAAATTGTGTAAAAATAACTTGACAATCATTAATTGAGTCGATCAATTAGTGCAAAGTTGGTGAGGCATAAATGATAATCTCAAGTTCAAATTACAAATATATAATTGGGTTAAACTATTTTACACTGAAATTGAATGATGAAGTTTATGTATTATATTTAACCAGAACATGTTTTTATCCTCTCTTTGTTTCAATAAATGGTAATGCATAGCTTCTTTATTGATTTATTAAAAAATGTTTCATGAAAACGTAATGGTGTTATGTTCGAAAAGAGAGATATAAGAAAACTAACACTAGCAATCATATTTTGAAAAATATTTTTATTTAACTGCAACTTTTAAAATGCAATCCAATACTGATTGCCATTATCTCTCATCTTATTTTTAATTAGTTTTTCAATATGTACTTATTGAGATATAAAATTGAAAAGATAAATCAGAAAATTTTATATGTAAATGTTTTTTATCAAAGTGAACAAATTTATTATATTTCTGTATTTAAAAAAAAAAACTAAAGAGGAAAAGGAGGAAATGATATTATGTAATAAAGAAGATGGAGATGAAATAATAAAGGATATTAAATGAGGTGTTTAAACTGTTGGAATATTAAAAGAAAAAGAAATAGAAGAAAAACTGTCACAATTAATGGAGAGGATTGAATTGAAGAGTTAGATACAACCTTACTCAATCGGTGAGAATTTTCTCAAATAAAAAAACAAAGTGAGGATTTTTACGTTTATAATATATTCATTAAGTTAACCTACATTCTTCACCTTATAACTTTGTCTCATTCTTCAATTAATTTTATGACTCTTTTCCCATCAATTTTAAATTCGCTTCTTTCAATACTTACGTTTCCATCGTACTCTTTTAAATATATCTTTTATCATTTACTAAAATAATAATTATTACAAATATTCTTATTCAGTAAGTAATTTTATTTTTCTGAATATTTTGATAATTCAAGTTATAGTAGAGAGTGTTAGAAACAGACGTATTAGAGAATATATTATTAGCATTTTTCTTATACTTTGAAATTTTTGAATTTATATATAAGAAAATTAATCAATATCTAAGCTGAATAAAAAAAAACATGATCTGACCTCCTTCAACTAGCATAGTTAGAGGAGTCCAAATTTTCTAAGAAAAAATGTTTCACAATTTTATGATGATTCTATCTTTAAAAAATAAATAATAAATTAAGAAGAAAAAAGTATATTTAAATTACGTTTAGTTTCTAATCCTAAACAACCTATAACCTATAACTTTAGTACATGATCGATATCTAGATTTGTAATAGAATATGTTTGAAATAAACCTATATTATGAGTTAAAAATAGTTTTCGCCCTCAAATTATTTTAAAAATTTGAATTCATTTTTAAACTAAATCATAAAACATTTATTTCTATATTCTATGAAAGTCTTATAAAACATCATTCTCACATAATGAATTTGTTGCGTTACTTTTCAAAAATATATACAAGGACTAAATATCTCATAATTTAGTTTAGAAACAAAACATATATATTTTTATAATAGTTTAATATAAAAAATAATTTTTATTAAATAATTAATTTTTTTAAGGAACATTCCCTACATATGCATGGTAGTAAGGCTGGAATTATGATTTATCTTTACATTAATTTATTTAGAGTTTTATCCTAAACTGGATATATATTAATTAGATATGATTAGGAAAAAGCCAGACATTGCAATCACAATAAATTAACTATATAGGTAGTTGGAATTAGCAGAAACTAAGGTTTTGTAAGTTACCAAGATATTTTGATAATGTTTTAACAAGTGTCGAGCCTTTAAGAGTGTACGTGATTAGGGTTTGTTTGTTTGCAAGAAAAAAAAGTTTGAGCTTAACCCTCTCTCATCCCATAAAGAACAATGTTTTTGTAGCTCATGTCACTTCCTTCTTCTTCATTCATTCCACCGTCACAACCCACACATTTAATCCTCTTCCTCTTTCTCTTTCACTCTCCATCAACAATGGAGGTTTCCCTGCAGCACGTGTTCATTCTGGTGCTGTCTCTCTGCAATTTCTTAGTGTGCGCAAATGCTCAGTGGAAACCATTAAACCCTTCCACCTACGAGGAGATGAACCGCAGTGACAACTTCAGAGCCTCACTCAGTTTCTCCGTCTCCTGTGTCTCCATTGCCATCTTCTTGTACCTTTTCTTCAAAATCCGCGCGCGTTTTTTCCCGCGCCCTCCTTACATCAAGCCCCTCCCGAAAACAACCGCCGAAGCCATCCAACGGTGCCCCACCTTCGGTTTCTCCGAGATGAAGGAGCTGAGCGTGGGGAACGCGGCGGAGGAGTGCGCGGTGTGCTTGGTGGAGTTCGAAGACTCCGACACCGTGAAGCTGCTGCCGCTGTGCCAACATGTTTTCCACCAGCATTGCATCGACCAATGGCTGCCCTCGCGCCTCACGTGCCCCATTTGTCGCCAGAAGCTGATATCCGATGATACTGAAGCCAACGTCACCGATGTCCCGTCGGAACAAGAAAGAGAAGAAGAAGAAGAGGATGAAGATGGTGATGCTGCAGAGTTTACTGAGGTGGCAATAGCTTCAGCAACGGAACAAGCTGAAGATGAAACTGAAGCTGATAACGCTGTGGGATAGGTTCCTCGCTCGCTCGCTCGCTCAGCGACCATCACAGATTCGTAGGCGTTGATTACTGTTTTTGTCTCTTCTTTTTGCGCCAAATAAACTGCATGCAGATATTCATGATGCTGTTCTGTAAAGTTAGCCTGTATTATATTCGTAAAGTACTCATAAACTGAAAAAAAAAAAACTATAATTATTTGAATAAATATACCATTAGTTAGTTAATTCAAACGTTATATAATCTATATTTATTTATATATACGTGTGGGTAATGACAAAACAAAAACGTGATGGGTGTGTGGCCTTCTACTAATTCATGAGGTACAAGTTACTGATAAATGATATCACGTGAAAGCTATGAAGGATGAAGGAGAGAGAAATGTAATACTCACCAATAGCCATTTTTAATTACTAAAATACTATTAAATATTTTTATTTAAAAAATGTTAAACAAAAACCTTTCATTTCGACTTCTTTTTATTTATTTTTTTATAAAATTGTTGTCATTCATAATTTCAACTTATTCTAATATTGCATTTGAGCCTATTTCCAAAATCAAATCAACACTTCAAATTTAGCATTTAAGTTTAACTCAATTCAACTATTAATCATCACTAATATATATAACTTCATTTGACCATTTTAATCCCATACATATTTTCCATTTTTTGACTTAGCAAAATTTACTAAAAACTTCCTAATTTTATTTATTTAAGTATATTCATATTCCATGTTCGCTTAAGTCTTTTCGATCAAAATGTTTATCTATCAAAATATCATATAACTTAATATTTTCATAGAACATTTCCTAGTTAACAACTCATACAACACTTTAAGTCCCAATAACCTATATATCGTATAATATATTGCTTTTATGTTTTCATAAAATATCAATTAAAACTTGTTAAATTAATAATTTTAATTTAAAATATGTTAATTTGTACAAAGTATGCTGAATTATCGAATGTCTTTTTGTAATTTGTTCTTTAAGTACAAATGTATTTTGTATTGTTTGTTACAATAAAATAAATCCATTCATCATGACAACAATTATATTTTCATCATACTTCATTTATTTTTAAACACATATAATTGCATCATTATTTATTTGATGAATATTATTATTTCACATATATAACATTCACCCAACTTTTAAAATATCAACTTTCATTATTCTAAAATTGCCATTCATTATGGCGTTGATTAAATTAGTGTTTGTGATTACTTTTAGGTTGTCATCCAGGGTATCTTTATTGAAAGTATTATCCATCATCAATGATCTCTGAAATTTTTGAACACTTAACTAATCCAAGTCTTGATTCTTTTATTAAGCAGCACAGCGACATTGAATGGAGTCGTGTTTAAGTCGTGTTTGATTACATTCTAGTAATTTATTCTTTTTTTATTCTTATATTAACAAAGTAGTGTATTAGTCATATTTTTGTTGTTGGTGGTTGAAGATAATATTCAATAAAATCAAATATTAACTTCACATACCACTTTAATTACATTCTAAATTGATCTATTCTATTAATACACTTCAACATCTTTTTAAAATATTAAATTCTCATCATATAGATTATTAAATATCTAAAAATCCATTGCTATTACCACAATTATTACATGTAAAAAAAAAAACCCGTGCGTTGCATGGGTAAAAGGACTAGTATACAACAAACTGAAAAACTATTAGGCAAATTCAAATTACAAAATATAAATCCATATTTATACGTAACAGGTTAAGAAAAATAATTTATAAAAATAATTAATAACTACAACGATTCGAGTTACTAATTGAGTTTATTAACTTTTTTTTAGAACTCAAATCTGAATCTGAAAGCTAGCTATCACTAGGTTGGTATGAAAAATGTGTAAATACTAACCACTGCGTTACGTCAGCTACATCATTAAAACACTTCAACCCACGATGTAGAGTATCATTATCCAGAAATTCACGCTAACCTTAATGTTTTCAAATTGTTAATTTTACTCAACTTTGTCATATTTTTTAACTAGTTAATAATTTCTCTACTTTTAGAATATATAAAAAGATGGAGAAGAAACAAATAAACTTGATATGGTAGGAAATATAAAAAGGGCGATAATTTAATTTGGTGAAATAAAGTACTTAATTTAATAACTCGCGTAAAAGGAAAATAGTAGTCAATAAGTTTCATTATCAACTTGCATCGAAAAAGCAATTATAAGGCGCAACACTTAGAAGCTTTTTGGTTCAAATTTCAACGATGATATCTACATGATAAAAAGTTAATCTATCACTAATTTTAGTACATAGTTGTTGGCGTTGAAGAAGAAATTAAGGAGGCTTAGTGTGTTATGTTTTATTGTCGTGTCTCTTAGCGTATACGCGTGTGTCTCAAACTCTATTAGTATGACCAAACTGAAAGAGCTGATAGGGAGGTTGAAGGACAAAGCTTCGCAGGGCAAAGCCGCCATACTCTCCAAACGCGCCACTCTCTCTCTCCTACGCGCCACTAGCCACGACCCCTTCACCCCTCCTACCTCCAATCACATCTCCGCACTCCTCATCGCCGGCGATGGATCACGCGCCACGGCCTCCGCCGTCATGGAGCTTCTCATGGACCGCCTCCAGAGCACACAGAGCTCCGCCGTGGCGCTCAAGTGCCTCATCGCCGTCCACTACGTGTTAAAGCGCGGCAGCTTCATCATGAGGGATCAGCTTCCGTACAGGTGCGGCGGCAGCGGCGGCAGGAACTACCTTAACCTCTCCAAATTCCGCGACAGGAGCAGTCCCGTATCCTGGGAACTGTCTTCGTGGGTACGATGGTACGCTAAACACGTGGAACAGCTTCTCTGGGCCTCCAGGATCGTTGGCTTCTTCCTCGGCGTTGAAGCTCAAGAAGACTCAAGTCAAGGGTAACACTTCTCAAACTCAATTTTATATATCCACCAATGAGTTTTTTTTTTTTTTTTATAGTTATAGATTTAAAATAGTAATATTTATTCATATTTTTTTAATATTTCTTGTTATCAATTAAAATTGATTAAAAAAATTTAAATTTTGTCATTTAAATTTTTAGTGATTTAGAAGTCAAATTCATCAAAATTTATATCTAATAAATTTCAACAAATATAAAGAAAAAAGGTGTTTAAAAGTGTGGGATCCCATTCCTTTTTTTTTTTTAAATACAATTTTGATTTGATCTCTAATTTATATGTATTTTACTTTCTCTATTCTGATGATTCAATTAAATCTTAAACTTAACATATCTATTTAAATGCCCTTTTTTTAATTAAAATCATAGAAAAAGATAATGAAAAACAGCGACCCGCGTACCAACTACCCAAAAAGTGCAAAGCTGCTCTAACAATAAAATAATGAAATAGTATTCACCAAGATTGAAAACTCTTGGAAATTCAAAGGTAATGATGGTTAGCCACGAAGCTACTCAAACTATTTAATAATTGAACGTGAAAATTAGTATATTAATTTGAATTAGGTAAATAAGATCCACTAATTTGGCCAGTAATCTAATATTTTCACCAAGTTGACAATGGATTAAAGTTTTAAAACATTATATATATGTGAGTGGTAACAGTGAATACAAAGGTGGTGAAGATGAAAATTTGAAGGTAAAATTTGTTACAGGATGAAAGCAGGAGAAGAGAGAGCTTCAGGTCTTAGCAACGGTGAGGTGTTGACGGAGACGGAGGCTCTGTTGGCGGTTATTGAAGGGATTGGAGGAATACCCGACGCAGCATCCATGGAAGGGAACAAGGTAGTTGGTGAGATATCAAGTATGGTGGAAGAGGATGTGATTGTGGCGCTGAGCGAGGTGTTGGTTAGAGTTAACGAGTTGAGGGAGCGTTTCGGGTGTCTGAGTTTCGGAGAAGTGGTGGAGTTGGTTTACGTGATGAACAGATTGGAGAAGTGCAAAGAGGTGGTGGAAGAGGTGGTGGTGGTTGCAGAGAAACAGAGATTATTATGGGATGCAGTGAGAGAAGTGAAGGAGAAGGTTGAGAAGAAGGTGTTTAGGGAAGAAGAGAAAACGATGAGAACACAGAGACACAGGGCAACAAAGTCAGATAGGTTTCAATTTCCAACGTTTTTTATCGATTCTGTTGATTTGGTCCGGTTTCCCTCCGCAAGGTTGTTGTTGTGAGTGTAAATTACTATTATCATTGTTTTACTTATATAATTTTAAAATGTAATTAATCCCTATTTGTATTTAAAATATTTTATACTTTTTAATATGAATTTTGTTGGTGTTATTATTCATTTTTTAAATAAGATAACCACATTTAAAATGTTATGACCAGCACCATCCAGATAAATAAAAATGAAAAAAAAAATCTTTCAAAAATGTTGAAGAGATCGGTAATAAACAGGTTGGGATTATTTTGTTTATGTGCTTTCTAAGGTTGGTGGGACGTGTGAAAGAATTTTCGCAACTTTGATTAATGCCAATTTAAAAGTTTGTAATGATTTGACATAAGTTTCAAACGTCATAATTTCATAAATAAATGAAAAACATTGAAACGATCAAATTAATATTTTTAAACTATAACAATTTTAGTATTGTATTGTTAAGTTAGTAGTTAACAATATAAAAAAGGTAAAGTTAACTTGTAAGTCATTTCTCAACAAACATGAAATTAATTTATAATAAATTAGTTCTTATAAAAACTATAAAAAAAAGGATTAGTCAAATAACAAAACTAGTAGGGGTGATAATGCATGTCGACTTGTCCTATTTAGACGTCTTGCATTTGGTCCCCAAAATGTAAATTGGGTTGATCCGCTCCACGTTAAAAATGTGAGTTGAAAAGTCTAATCCGTCCTGCATAAGTTTTGGCCCACAAGCTTGTGGACCAACCCACTTTTTTTTTTTAAAGAAAAATCTATAATAAAGGTTTTGATGTTCAACAAATTCGTGAACTTTAATAGGTTCACAAAATTAAACAAGGACTTCGGGAGCAAAGACTTTGAGCAGTTAGATGATAAATTAACAATTTAACATTTTCATCATATTCATATTCATACTTTGACATACATAATGTATTTTTCAAATTTTAAGACATCCAATAATACATAACACTTGTTTTTTCTACTCATACAAGGATTTGAAGCATTTATATAAAAGTCTAGAAAGAAAGTAATCAATATAGTGCAAAATTTTGTTTTGTTATATTAGCCACCGACAAATTATGTGGGTCAGCAAGCTCAATATCTTGACTTGTCTTACATTGTTTTGGTGGGTCTACTGGCCAATAACCAGACTTAACCCACATTTTCACCCCTCTAAAAAGTAGTAAAAAGAATAAAATTGGTGAAACATAAAAAATATACAATAACAAAACATATTGATTCTACTATTTATTTTTAAATAAATTCATCATCGATTATCTAAATATTAGTACTTATTATTGTAAATTTACAAATTAATCAATTTAAAACCTCAATTAATTTAACATTTCCACTTTTAACTGATAGGTTAATTTTGGAAGAAATTACAACATGATACACTAAATATATATTCGATCTTAATCTACATTCAACCTAACTTAAATTTATGTAAATTAATATAAGAAAGTATTAGTTTGACCTAACTCTATCCAAGTCTAACCTTAATTTTGTTCATGTTAAATTTAAATTTGGATTAAATAAATACTTTTCAAATATTTATAATATTTTTTAAATATATTTTTTCACTCTTATTTTAAAAAATTGTTCACGAGTAATCGTGACCCAATCTTTTCTTTAACATTTTAACTTTGAAAACGTATTTTTAGTTTTCTTACTCTGACCAGTATGAGTCAAAATCAAACTTGAAAATTGGACTAAATTGACATGTGTATTCATTATCATGTCTCCTAATTCTTTTCTTTTAATTTTTAATTTCATTCCAATACACTGGTGCAGGGAAGGGAAATGACAACGATTATTTCCAACTTTTGGCTTTGGGTCCGCAACTGCTACATATACGACCGAAGTAAAAAGTTAGTATTTTATGTCTCGGTTACAACCCGAGGCATATTTAATCTTTACTGCCTCGATTCTCGCACAACCGAGGCCTAATGAGCATCAGAAATTAAAAAAAAAAACACGCAGCGGCACCGGAGGCACCTCCTGGAGGTGCGTGCAGTGGCGGTGTAGGTAGACTAAACAAAATCGTAGTGGACGTTGGTGATGGTTGCTTGAAGAACACGTAGCGGCTCCGGTGGCAATGCACAACTCCTCCACGGTGCAGCGACGGTGGTGGTTGGTCGAAGAAGAAGAAAAAGCCGTGGCGGTGCAGTGCAAGCGACGAAACGATGGCCTGGAGCGTCAGAGGTGTGCGAGATGGTGGGAGGTGTGCGTCAGAGCTGTGCGGGACGGTGGCGCAGAGCTGCGCTGGTCGTCGGAAAAGGGCGGTACGGTGCGGTGCAGGCGACGAAATGCTGGCCTGGAGCGTCGGAGGTGTGTAGGATGGTGGGAGTTGTGCGTCGGAGGTGTGCTGGACGGTGGGAGTTATGCGGGACAGTGGCGCTGGTCGTTGGAGAAGATGAAGGCTGGCCGGAGATGGTGAAGCTCGCAGAGAAATCGGAGAAGATGTCGCTGCACAATGAAGAAATTGGAGTTTTTTAACCCTACGAAGGGATACTGCCTCGGTTATTCGAAACAGAGGCATATTGTATCCTTACTGTCTCGGGTGGGCGCTTGACCGAGGCCTATTGTCTCGCTACTGCCTCGGTTATTAGAGAACCGAGGCATATTGCTTCAGTAAAAAAAATTCAAATTATAGATCAACGTGTGAGTCAAAAAAATTTTTATGCTTATATGCAGCGGATCCGCAGCTGAGACATATAGTGCAATGTAAATGCTCCAAAATGCAATGAAAACACAAACGCGTGACTGTAAATGAATAATTCATTCGCTTATTAACTACGCGTGACTGTAAATGAATAATTCATTCGCTTATTAATTAAATTAGTTTTCGATTCAAACTCATATTGAATTCCATTCTTCAAAAATCTGAATTTTAATCTTTAGTTTTACGGTGTAGTCACTGTAAACAAGTCAGAGAATCAAAATTCTAACTCTCTTTTTATCTATGTGAATTATATGATTATTAATTTTAACATTTTTTTAACAATGATGAGGTACCTTTATTTATTAATTAATATGTTTAATATAATTTAAAAAATATAAATAAATAAATTTATATTAGAAAATATTTTTAATAAGAATTAAGAGTTAATACCTAATAATAATTGATACATAAGTTAAATTTTTGTGTACTATTACAAAATTATAATCACGAGTAATTAATAATTATTTTTAAATCATGCTAGTTTAAAATTGGAAAATACATAATAAATTTATTTATTTTTACCTATTATTAATTTTTCTATTAATTAGATGATATGTTCACATGATTATTATCTTATTACGTGACATTGCTAAATCATTATTATATGTAATTTTATTATTTGATAGGCCATCTATAATATAATATAATATAATATAATATAATATAATATAATATAATATAATATAATATAATATAATATATATATATATATATATATATATTTATTTATTTTTTTATTTATTTATTTATTTATTTATTGTGCGAATTATATTTTGGATGAACAAATCTTGTACACCCAAATTTTGCACACTTAAATTTTGGTTAAAATTGAATTATAATAGATATAGTTTTAACTATTAAATTATATTTTTGTAAATTTATATTTTTATTAAATTACATCTGATTCCTCAACAAATCCTTTTATTGTATGATCTCGGTAACCAAGCTGGAAATTTGAAAAATGCAAAACCTTCAAAAAAACAATTTAGAAAATACAGTTTATTTAAAAACATAATATTTTAATCTATTTATAATGAAAAAACATAATACCCACAAAAAGACAAACAATAAATAAAATAGTAATAATATTTGTGTGATCCCAAATTTTCGAGCTCCATTATCAAATGTCATTCCGTCACACAGAAGTCCATCTCCAATAATATTTTATGAGAGTGTCGGATATGTTGGTAAATTTTTAACTGATTAAGTCTGGGTGTAATGGTCGATGATTTTATATTTTATAAATAAAATATTAAATTATTATATATTTTTAATTTTAAATTAAAATCATGAAATTATAATGTATCTATGACTTAACAGTCATGTCACTTACCAATCTAATATCAGAGATTCCATTCAAATAACAAATTTGATATAGGATATTAATAATTCAATTAAAATTTTTTAAATTTATTATAACCTTAAATACAAAGTCAAAAACACTAAGTTTTAAAATAGTGAATTAAACAGGTGGATTATTGAATAGTTAGAATATGCAGATGAATCATGTTTATACATTGTTACACATCCCAAGTCTCATAATGTTGTGTTCGGCACGTTATTTAGATAATTGTTTAATTGTTATACATTTAAGATACTAAAATCCTAAAAAATATTTAACTCAACTAATACCTTCAACTTTATAACTCACTGATTAATAATTTTCACCCAAATTTTAAATTGCATGCTATAAACTATTATTCTATTATTAAGTATAATTTAAATTAATAATAATTTTCAACTTTATAATTCATTGTAATACAAATTTTAAAATTTTTATTTTATATTTTATTTTTATGTTATCATAAATTTTAAAATAATTATTAATTATCATCCCTTATAATTTTATTTATAACATATTTAGTAGTATGTTGGAATTTATTCTTTTAGATCATACTGGGCCAGGAAACGCATTCCCATGTCTAATAAAACCGAACATCCTCGCAAAAAACGACCTCGTCTTGGATACAACGTTTTCCCATTCAAACTCAAGGATGCCACGTGGTGAAACAAAGAGAACAACTCACCACGATGTAACCTATGTCTTTGGCTTTCACTACCACCTGTAAAAAAAAAAACATATTTTTATAATGAGAAGTCATTCAAATACATACTATGTTGAGAGATGTTTATATTTTATTTGTCCTCCATGAGATCTTAATTTTAAGATTTTCCTCGACGTATCCTGATGAATTTTTTTTATAAAATTTAAATATTAAAGTTAAGATTTTTGACAAGATCAATGTTGAAACAGGTTTATGCGTGACTAAGTAATATTAAGACATCTTCACATGAAACAAAACTACGAACAGAAAAAACGCGTGTAGTAAAAAAGTGTTTTTTCGTTGATGATGAGCTTTTGCGTTGGTGATATTTGTATAAATACGCATTTGGAAGAGGAGGTGTTTTAGAAGAACATCATCATCAGAACAAAAACAGCCAAAGAGGATTTCTGCGACGGAACTTCCTTTTTCGGCTTTCAGTGTCTCTTTGTTTCTGTCACTCATCGCCACAAATCCCTTCTTTACCCCTTTCTTTCCCTCCTTCTAACCTTCAACGCGCATTCCTTGTTGTTTCCCACTGGATTACGATTCCGATCGGAGCGTCTATTCTTACAAATCAATCGTGTTTCGTTGGATTTGGATTGAACTCTAAATAATGTGCTGTGCCGGTGGACATTACTGTAAGAAGAACAGTGATGTTTGTGGCCAGGTAATTGTAATCTCGTTTACGAAAATTTTCATGTTTTCGCCGTGGTTTCGTTTTGCCCCTTGAGTTGATCTTTGTTTTTATTGATTCTGGGTGTCTTTTGTTTGATGAAAAACTGATTGCATTATATCTGATCTTCAGTTAGGGGCTGGTAATGGTAATTTGGTACTCTGATTGTGACCCTTTTACTATGTGTGTTATTTCTGTGGTCTAAAACTTTTTACTATCTGAGAAATGAGTTTTCAAAGGTATTTTAGCAAAGATGTTGGACTATTTCGTAGGGTAATCTATGGCACACGCTTATACTCTCAGTTCCTTCTTCGGTTTTGTATTTGGCGGAGGGAAAGGGTTTGAGTACGCACACGCGTAATGGGATTGGAATGGATGAACAACAACTAGTTATACGTTCATGATGTAGCTTTTTAGGCTATGATTATTCATTAGAATTGGCCCTCAGTGTTCTTGTCCATGATGCTCGGAGTTCTTCTGATAAATTTCAATGATTATTGAAAAGAATCATGAAAAAACGTGGTTTGAGTGGAGTTGCATTGTCAAGTTAACAAAGATGTTGTATTGTTCTGATGAATGTTGAGTCTGATGTTTATTCTTTGATGATACAGGAGTCGAGTCAAGCATGGGGCATATCAAGAATGTGCTGCATTTTGCGTGCTTTGGATGTAAAAACATTAATATTTGTTTTTGCTGTTGTGCCAATGTGCACATTTGGCATATACTTGCACGGACAGAAAATCTCGTACTTCCTTAGACCGCTGTGGGAAAAACCTCCGAAGCCTTTCATTGTCATTCCTCATTACTACAACGAAATCGTGTCGATGGAAAATCTCTGCAGACTTCATGGCTGGGGGGTGCGCGAGTTCCCAAGACGTGTGTACGATGCTGTGTTGTTCAGCAACGAATTGGAGATACTTAACCTGCGGTGGAGAGAACTGTATCCTTACATAACACAGTTTGTTCTGCTAGAATCAAATTCCACCTTCACGGGTAGGCCTAAACCTCTGGTTTTCAAAGGCAACCGGGAGAAGTTCAGATTTGTGGATTCTCGATTAACATATGGAACCATCGGAGGGAGATTCATCAAAGGAGAAAACCCGTTCATCGAGGAGGCGTATCAGCGTGTAGCATTGGATCATCTCCTTAAGATAGCTGGTATCACTGATGACGACTTGCTGATAATGTCTGATGTTGATGAGATTCCAAGTGCTCACACTATTAACCTCTTGCGTTGGTGTGATGATGTGCCTTCAATCCTTCATCTTCAGCTGAAGAACTATCTATATTCATTTGAGTTTCTTGCGGATGATAACAGCTGGAGAGCCTCCGTTCACAGGTATCAGAGTGGTAAGACAAGGTATGCACATTACCGCCAATCTGATAACTTGTTAGCAGATGCTGGTTGGCATTGCAGCTTCTGCTTCCGCCGTATCAGCGATTTCATCTTTAAGATGAAAGCTTATAGTCACAATGACAGAGTCAGATTCTCTCATTATCTAAATCCCAAGAGAATTCAAGATGTAATATGCAAAGGTGCTGATTTGTTTGACATGCTACCAGAAGAGTACACCTTCAAGGAAATCATTGGTAAAATGGGACCAATACCCCACTCTTATTCTGCAGTTCATCTCCCTGCTTATCTGCTGAAAAATGCAGACAAGTATAGATTTCTCTTGCCTGGAAATTGCTTGAGAGAGGACAGATGATCCTAGGATGCTAATTTATGATGCAGTTTTGTTGTGCAGCTACGGAGATACAGATACTTCTCATACAGTTTCGGTGTTCTGTAAGATTCTTTTGTTCTCCAGAATTTTGTTTTGTTAGAAAAAATTCTTTGATCTTGGAGACAATTGTGTACATAGTTTTTACACTTGATCTTCTTTAAGTAAATCTATTATGTTTATTAGGTTTTAGAATACATGTTTGCAGTCCTGAGGTATTAGTGTGGCTAATTCCCACATAAGAACAGTAGTTTAAAGTTCCCATCACATGATGTTATGAATTAGCGGTGACAGTGATTTTAAGGATTCGTCGTAGTTGTTATTCAAGAATGTTATGGGATCTCATTTTATGAATTCTATTCAAGAGAAGTGCAGCATTACCTATTGCTTGTTTCATAGTTGATTTCTACTCTTACCATGGGATTGTTTAAATTTCTCTGTAAGCGTTTTGTAAAATATAAAAAAAAGAAGAAGCAAACTTTATTATAAAGAAAAATTAGATCATGTATAAGTTTAAAAAACATTTTTGAAGAAATTTATGCAAGAGAGTTGTAGAAAAAATACACTTTTTTGTGAAATTAGAAGATTGATTCAAACACTTTTTGAATACAAGTTTAGATTTGTTGTGTTGGGGATTGCCTATGACAAATTCCAAGAGTCTGATTACACTTTCCAAATTTGAAGTTTTGAATTGGACAAACCGCAAAGACCAATATCTCGTGGCGGACAATGATATGATACCGAGCAATTTTATGTCGTGACGGTAATTCGACTATGTCGTCTTATTTCCAATAATCTCATTATTAATCAGCTCAAATATTATTTTAAGAGAAAATTTAACTGATTATAACCAACAATAATTTAATGGAAAATTACAACAATTTTTTTAGAAATTAGTTTGTAATATAAGCTACTTTCAGGGGAATTGGATATGTTGGTATCAGTTAAGAAATAACAATCCCATAAGCAAGTAATAAGTTTGATTTTTTATAATAAGAAACAAATTGATTTACAATACTAATTTTAAAGATTAAATTAGTATTTTGCAGTGAATAATATCTATTAATTTATGATATCTTAAACAATAAACGAGTGGAGAATAGGGTATGATATGAATCCCACGGATCATGGTGGAAACATCAGAATTAACGAATGAGATGCTTTTTCATGGACTATATACCAATTAAGAATCAGATTTTCCATTTATTCCTACACCCAACCCATGCCTGTGCCTTTGGAATTTTTGGCCTGCAATTGTATATTAATATTATTATCATTGTTATTCTTGTCCTCCACAATAGAGTAAATTATATTTTCCTTTTCTTGGAATTATAAATCCTTATATTGGTTCAAGTTATATTGTATATATCCTTTGTTCTTAAGTGAGAGTGTGGAAGATGAAATCCACAAAACAAACTAAGAAATTAAAACTAAAAAGATGAGAAAGAGTAGCAGCACTAGCATTGCATGCAACATCTGATATACACAGTTACAGTTTTACACTACACTTTAGAAAAGAACACTCAAATGTATAAATAATCAAAAGAAGGAATAAATGTTATGCAGAAATGGTGTGAAGTCTGAACCATATCTTCTGGGGAAGAAAAAACATGGAGGATTTAGAATAAAGCTGCAACAATAATTTAATAGCGCACTCAACTACCTTCAAAATTCCCATTTACATGAATATAATATTACTATGAAGTGCCTATAAAAAGGGTCTGCAAGAGTTGAATGAAAATCACACTAACATCAAACTAAACCTAGAGTTTGCAATGCAAACGAAAATGGGGTTTGGGCAGCGCCAGCACTGCTATGGTGATGAGCGGATGAGGATGGATACTCAGTCTGAGGAAGAAAACTATTTCTTCCATGAAGAGTCTTGGAGCTCTGAGAACAACAACTTCCACAAGCAGCAGCAGCAGCACCCAGCCATGCACATGAACATGCAAAAACAGCCATGCAAATTGGGAGGAGGAATGTTTCAGGAAGGCATGCACAGTGAGCATGGCTTCGGAAATGGTTATGCGCATCATGGGGGTGGCAGAAGGTTCCCTTACGGTGGTAATGGTGGTGGTGGTGGCAGGTTCAATTCTGGTGGGCAACACCGTGAGTATTTCTCCGAGGAAACCGAGTACGAGGAGTTTTACACAGAGGAGCATGTTGGTTCAAAGTTGGGTGAAATGAGATACCAGAATAATAACTGCTATGCCAATGCCTATGACAGGAACATGATTAGCAACATGAACTACAAACCACACAAAGTTCAGTGGACAGCAAAGGGGGTCTAAGTTGCAACCTACACCAACTTCCTCTGCACTTCCTTCTAATGTTCCAATAAAACAGTTCTATTAAAGTGTGTGTTTTCATGTTTTCTTATTTGAATAAGATTCCACCCTGTGTGTTTGGGTGTTACTTTTAATGCCATTAACTTGTTATGTAATAATATAATGTTGTCTAAGATTATGATGATGATTGAGACTAATGCCTTGTGGTGGTTGATGACTGATTAATCGCTTCTGCACATATCGGTTTAGAAGAGCTTTTCAAATTAGTTTCTAAATGGCATCCTTTATATTATTCTATTATAATATTATATTTAAGAAAAAAGTCTCAAAATAATTCTTTTAGTACTAATACACCTTATAAAATCATGTCTAAGAACAAAAAGTCTCAGCTGTTTGATAAATGTATTTTATCAAACAGTTGGTTCATTTTAGGATTTCACTTAAACATTTCTTCAAACAGTTTCAGTATTTGCATTTCCATGTAGTTTCTCTTAATTCTAACTTTCAGAACATGTTTGCGTACATCATTCATTGCATTCTAAACATTCATTGATCACTCCTACTCATGTCAGAGTAATTTCATACTATATTTGCATTTTTTCTTTCATATTAACATGCATTCTGTTACAGCAGTATTGTATACATTCTCTACACTATTTTTAGTTACAATTTTGTGACAATCACCATGGTTAAACTCTCACAAATTAACTACTAAAATCAAAGCTCCTAGGATTGACACTCAGGTTTTCTCTATACTACATTAAAGAGGGAGTTTGATTTTGATTAGAGTTCTATGTGACAGGCCTCTATCATTTTAGTCAGTCATTCAAGTTTTCAGGTTTGAGAGTTATAGCTGCCTATATAAGACTTTCTTCAAAGACAAATAACACACAATTCATCATTTCTAAACACTTTTGGTTTTCTCTGAAGTTCACGTGTTGTTCTTTTCTCAGGTTTGAATACAATTTAGCATTTCACTTCATTCTCTGTTCCATTCTGTTGTCTGTTTTGCTTTGTGCAATTTTCATTTTGTTCTATTATCATTGCTTATTTTAGTTTCATTACCATGTGTACATCAATTAGAGATAAGAAAATTTTGTAATATATAAATGGATGCAGATTTTACTTTATAAGTAAAGATAAATTCTACTTCCTAACATGAGCCGATTAGAGTCAAAGATACATTCATATCATTCGCCCACTGAAGAATTCGAAGATGTCACATACGTTTCCCATCAATTTCTTATTTTACATACTGCTGAAAATGTATAAGTAAATGGTGACGACAGTATCCACTCCAACCAGCTTTAAGATATTCCTATCTATTATATATGCTAGTGCTCAAAGATCCACATCTAATTTTCTTTATGTTTGCTTACAGCTGAGTGGTATCAGATTCAGCCTTATCATCACAGAATTTCTTTTCTTATTTTGATAAATGCCTTATCATCACAGAATAACAGCATATAGATGATGTATATATATAAACATATACACGGTGACAAAAATAAAGAAAGAATGATGAAGGTGTGAGTAACAGAAGGTATAGCAGATAGAAAATGGAAAGCCAAAACCTGAAGTGGAGATACCGAGGGTGGTGCCCCTCGAATGATTACGAGGTGCATGAAGTAACAGGGCCTGCACTACGCAAGCGTTTTGATCGTCCTCTTCATCAGAAGGGTCATGTGGCCTTCAAAACCATCCTAGAAGAACCAATACCAGTAGCAGCAGAAGCAACACCTGTTCCTGATACTCACGAGACTTCTAAAAGTGCTTTTAGGAGCGTAGACCAAAATGCTGACGCCTTTATCAAACAAGAGCGAAGAAGGATTGAACTTGCCAGGCTCAAATCTTTGGGACAAATTTAGTTACTCACCATCTTAAGGCCATGCATGTGCAGGGTTATCATATATATATATATATATATATATATATATATATATATATATATATATATATATATAGATGCAAAATATACTCTTAAGCCATGTATCTTTATTAGAGTCTGGTTTTTCATTTTCAGCAGAATAATGCTTGAAGCTCTAGTTAATCAACTTCTATAAAGTGTATCTCTATCCACAGTTGAATAACAAAAATCTAGTCATACTTTACCTTGAATCTTCTCATCCTTTGTTTTAAGCGAAGTGTAACAGCAGCAATTTTTCACAATTCTGTAAAATGATTTCCCAATTTCATCCAGTGAACATCCTCGTTGGGTAGCAGAGCTGCATGTTCAAATCCTAAGTAATACAGTTATAAAACAACTTTTAAAAACTTGTTCAACTATAAAATTCACCACCGTTTTGTGCAGTTCATCATGTTTACGGTAGTTCAGACATGATTGTTGTGTTTGGTCATTAGTTGTAATGATTTGTTCACGTTCAATGTGAAAAGCAAAGGTTTATGCTTCTCCATTTCTAGGAGTGGCAGAAAATAACCTTCAGACCGTGTAAACCAGTGACTTTCGGATTTCACACTCCCAAAGCTTTTTTTATATATAAAAAAAAAGTTAAATATGTTTTTTATACCTTAACTTTCAATGAATTTTGGAACTAGTCAATTTCGAAATTTTGGATCAATTTAGTCTTTCATCTCTCGAAATACGTGCATTTAGTCATTTTAATCAAATTTTGTTAAATTTATTTAATATTTCAAACGCGTTTCATAATAGTATTTGACTTAACATCAAAGCAACAATGTGTCAAATAATTTAAACAATTCAAATACAATCTTGAAATACATACGAAACATCAAATAAACATAACAAAATTTTATTAAAAAGACTAAATCCGCATATTTCGAAGAAAGATGAAGAACTAAATTGGTCCAAAAGTTTCGAAATGGACTAATTTCAAAATTCACTATAAGTTAAGGGACCAAAAACATATTTTCATATTATTTTATATAATGAAAAAAAATTAAAAAAATACTTTCAGATTATACCACAAATATTTTTTGATGGACAAAAAGGCAAAGGGATTATTTTAAAATTTATGAGATGCGGAAAGAAAGTATGGGGGTGTAAAAAGAAATACCTGTCAGCTTTACTTTGTCAACCCTAAACACGGCCCACTTTCCACACAGTTCATTTCATGTTCTGCTCCACAATTTCATCCTGCAGCCCATTACATTTTAAAAATTTAATTTTATCCAATTTTTTTATATTTTGAGTCATGAAAGGTATAATTTGAAAATATTTCAGAATATACAATTAAAATATAAAAATTATATTCAGAACATTTTCAAATTATATAATTTAAAATATAACTTTTTATTTTAGGTTATATGTTTCGAAATATAGAATTAAAAAGCCATCCTCATGTTTTAGGTGAAAAGTGTAGTCCAATTGATTTGATTCTAATAACTTTTAATTGTATAAATCATATGCCGAATAACGCATATTTTTAAAATATTAAAAAAAACTTTTTATTTATTAACTCCATTAAAATACCAACATTCATGCAAGTTTGTGTCTATAATGGCTTCAGATCCTTTCCCGTAACATACATAATCAGTGTATGATATCTTAGCCATCAAAATTTATGATTTATTTTTATTAAAAATGTTATAAACTAATATTTAAAAATAATGGAAGAATGAGATTCAAAGAATACTCGCGTATTTATTACAGTTTTGGAAATTCTTTTATTGCAACAGAAAATGCGAGGGTGAGGGATCTTATATTCGTTTTTACAAGTTTTAGTTGTTAGGGATAGTTGTTTGTCAGTTTTTAATTTTTAATTTTAAAAACAAAAAACTTATTTTGTAAATTCGATGTTGAAGTACTACTTAATCCAATTTTAAAATATTTTTAATCAGTTTTCAAAATAATATTCTTGCCCCGTAGTTTTTATTAGTTTAGGTTTCAAATTCTTTTAAAAAAAATGATAATTTAAATCAAATCAACACTATCAAGAACGTATTTTCTATTCAAATAATTAAATTTAATTATATATAAACAAATTGTTCTGAAATAAATATATAATATATAATTCTGTACAAATTCACAAATGTCTATTATTAAAAAATAAACAATATTTATATACATACCGATTAAATAGTAATAAAAAATTATACGGTAAAACTGTATACATAGTTAATAAATTAGTAATGGCTGATTGGTTAAGTTCAATTACATTAACGAGTTTCCTTTCTCTTTTTTTTTTTTTTTAATTTCGTTTTCAATTAATGAATAGGCTGGTTCTACTCATTTTTTCCCCCTAGAAAATACACACATATATACTCTAATAAATAAAAGTAATATTATAAATTATCTATTTTTTCTTCACTCATCTATTATTTATTTGTGTTTTTTTATTTCTCAGACGTAACTAAACAGTGTTAAAATAATGTTTCAGATCTGAGAATTTTGTAGGGAAAAAAATCAGTGTGTGGCATTAAATTCGGTGCATTCTTCACGATTGCAAACATACCGTCACCACTTAATAAAAAATCTGTTTCGGTTCTAAATATGAAATTATGATGCAATATTTAAACTAATAAAATGAAAATGAAAATAAAAATAAAAATCTTTATATTCGAATAGTACGAAGTGTCGGAGGGGGAATTATATATAGAGACATTTTATTCTTCCACGATAATTTTTTCAATTTAAATATGATATCGATCTATTTTTAGAATACTATAAAGGACAAGTAAGTACTTTTGTGATACACAATTATTAATATCTCCCTTAACTTCATAATGCAAGAGTCGTGCTGAATTTTCGTTTCCCTCTTTTTATAATATTCCTTCAAAAATATATCAACATTAAACTCACAAAAATATATAGTATTTCACAGCAAGCAAAGTGAAAATTACAATTTTACAAACAGAGAGTAGAAATATATATATAAGTATCTCTAATTATGAATCATTAAAATTGAATCCTTAAATATTTAGGTTATAAATTCTGAAATTATTCCATTCAAACTTGAAACCAAGAAGGCAGAACAGAACAGAAGTATTAAACTGAAATTATGCAGAATGATGATGCAGATGCAGTAGTGAAAATTAAAGGAACTCTCAAGTTTGAAGCACTGTCACTTACAAAAGCAAGCAAGTAATTAAAAGCAACACCATCTCTCATTTTGTTCCATAAAAACTAGACACAGAGGAACTGAGTTGGTTGCAGTACCTTTACATATCAAAGTAAAGAAATTTAGATATATACACACACGTAACAGGTTACAAGAACAAGAACTAACTCTGCTACGTAACAGGTTACAGGAGGAAGAAGAGTATGTGTGTGAACTAATCCATGGAACGACACAAGGGACATGAGGAGTGTTTGTTATGAAACCATTTCTCCAAACAACCTCGGTGGAAGTAATGTTTGCAAGGCAACTCGCTAACCTCTTCATTGCCTTCAAAACGACACAAACAAACGCAGCACTCCACCATCCTCACACTTCTTCTCCCCATGTCCTTCCGCAATGCCTTGTACTGAGTTATCGACACCCTCCTTTCCCGTGAACTTTCACGACACTCTTCTTCGGTGTTCTCACCGTCACTTTGACTTTGACTTTGACTTTCACTTCCTCCCACAACTTGGAGCATGGATCTGAACATGTTCTTCAACACCGCCACCGAGAGAACCGTGTTTATCACCAGCACCGGAAGCACCCCTTCCGATGCACTCGGAAAATTTGAGAGACCCATCACGAATCACACAAAACAAACCCACTTGTTCTTTGATGAATACTACAAATTATGTTATATATACAGAGAGAGATACACTGTACTATAGTGAGCTCTGTTGGTTCACATATCCTTAACTAGACCGTGGTAACCATAGGCGTAGGCGTAACCATGGTTGGGTAACCGGAGGGAGGGTTTAATTTACGCGTGGCAACACGTGGAAGAATTGGTGTGTGAAAAATGAAGAACGGGCTTTGGCATCAGAAAGAGGATCGCTGAGAAGAGGACACGTGTTCACAAAGATATGCGGTGGCAACAATCCGAGGTTTCTAGATTTTCGGCTGCTCCATCAGCGAAAGCTCTTAACTCTCGTTGCCCCCAATCAATTATCACACTTCAGATTTTTTTTCTTTCACCATTCTTCATTTTGACACATGTTAACTATATTCTATTTTTTTTTTTTTTCATATGATATCTAAAAACTACTTCAACTAATATGCATAAAATACACGGATTGTGTAAGTTTTAATAATAAAAAACTATTGTTTGCATGATTTTTTTTTCTCTTTTAGAACGAAGCACTTGTACGATTTATTATGATATTATTTTTCATATTTACGTTAAATTGGTAAGAAGAAAATATAAATTATTTATTTTGTAAGTTAACACTATATGGTCGACATAATTTTTGAGCGTTGTATCTGCGTACACGTGTGCGATGCCTTTTTCCAAAAGACTTTATTGCCAAACAAAATACAGCGATAACGCGTTTTTAACGAAAAAAAAAGAGCTGGTTGTCAAAATAATTTCTTTTCCTTTTGTATGTTTCTTTATGCTTTTATTAATGAGTGATTCATTTTATTATGACAAGTATTTGTGTCAAGTATACAAAACTTATTCTATGCTTACTTTTTAAATAACTAATGTTTTCTCGTAACGTATACATATACATATAATGAAAAATTGATTTAAGTGTATACAATTAAATGTAATGTTATATCTTCTTACAACATCATGATAACATCATGATAATACTTTTCTTATTCCATAAAAAACCATTAAATGAAAAAAAAAATGCACTTAACATCTTGTTAAAACTATCTTTTTTACTTAATTGAGAAAATTTTTGAAATTATAAACAATTAGACGTACTCACATGATAATAAGATGTTTGACTTAGTTAATGTTTAGAATTAGTTTTATGTTAAGATAAATTTTATTTATGTCCGTTAGTATCATTGAAATAAATATTGAGATATTAAAATTTAAGTGAGATTAAGTATTATACTAAATATGGACAAGAAGATTGAATATTAAATTTGAAAAAAAAAATCCATAAATATATTATCGATGTTCTTGATTAAAAATAATATTCATTTTAAATATGTTTTTTATATTTAATCTATTTTATAGATCATTTCTGTATATTTTGTATATTAATGGTGTATTTTGTTTTTACATTTTAGAATCCAAACCCCGATTCACATATCATTAAAAATCACACAAAAGGTTTGATTTTTTTTTTTATATTTCATTCAATATAAAATATTGGTTGGTTTTAAATGATTTTTTTGTCAATAGATTGACTTCCTTTTGAGAAATCAAACAATTCTCAAGTTCATTTCACATCAACATACCAAGATCTTTTTGGAGATCTTTTATACAATTTTGTTAGCTAATCTTTCTTATCTTTCTATCTTTGGCTTCTGTCACCAAAATCGCTTCGTCTACCTCTTTTATTTGGTCTTTTTTTCTTGAGTGTTTTGGGTCTTTCTCTTTGTTTGGAGTAGTTGATTAAGTAGTTCTGCCTTCTTCTTTTTCTTTTTCTTCTTCTTCTATTGCTCGTGTACCTCAAGAGACCTAACAAGCTCTTCAACTGAGAGCGTTAACAAGTCCTTAAACTCCTTAATCACACCCATACATTTTCAAATTCGTCGATTAACAATTTCAATATCTTCTCCACAACGTGACTAACAAGCAATGTCTTTTCATCTTCATGCTTTCCAACTCATCCCTAAGTGTTTGAAGTCAAATCTTTTTCACACGATCATCTCCCTTATATGTCTTCTCCAATATATCCCACACTCTTTTTTGAAGATTCAGTCTTGCAATGTTCTCAAAGTTAGACTCACCAATAGCTTGGTATAATATGTATAGAGTTGCCTTATTCTTTTCATGCTACTTTCAATGAATTCATTTGGGCATTCGTCCACTTTGTGATATTTGTTGATTCATTTGAAGACTCCAATTGTCATAGTTGTTCATCTTTGTCAATTGAATGGGGACACACTTATTTGTATGATTGATCATCTCATTCTCTCTTTTTCAAACACTTTGACACTTAAATTTTCTAGTTCAAATTGATTTACCTATGTTATTGTTGTGTTATTCATGCAATCAATAATACAATTTATAAACTCACATATTCTTAATCGATGTAGTCAAAACAGACAAAAACAACGACCAACATGGTAATTATTCGTAAGATTACAATTGTTGATACATTAACTATCCATAAAACTTTAATAACTAATACATTTAAATTTATTTCAAACACAATAGAAACATCAACGGTCCTAGTTTAAGTGTGGGGACCATGTTTTCAAGTTCGGTCAACATGTCACCCTCTTTAACCAAACCAATTCATCCTTTGAGAAGTGGCTCATGAATTATTAACTTTCATTAGTCAAAGATTTCACATTGCAATTTCAAGATTTCTGCTTTTCGAGTCTCGGACTCCATTTTCTCACCTTCTTCCACTGTATTTACATGAAAAATCTATATTGGTAGAAAATGTTCGAACTTTTATGTCGAGAACGATACCCTGAATCTTACGTTCGTGTCTAACTAATACCAGTGGCCTGACCCAGTTAACGGTGATCCACAACACACGAGACCAATTCCAAAAGTCTTTAGTTGTTTTATTGTTCCTCAAACACTTGTCCAGATATTGAAGAATCTGGTTGAGTTGTCCTCATTATAGAGAGTTGATCAAATGTTGGATTCATCCTCGAACAAGTTGAGTTGATTAAACTGACGGTAATGAACAAAAAAAAAAAAAAAAAAAAAAAGTGTCCCACAGGAACCATTAGGAAACCAATCTAGAAAGTTCACCACAGTTGAACATGTGATGACTTGAACACAACGGTACCGCGGAAATAAATTTGGAACCACGCATATCCAATTTGCGCCCCACACCAGATTCTGAAAACGACCCTCCTCTACTTGTCTTCGTGTGGGTTTCTTGTGTCAACACATGGAAAGTAATACTATAATGGGATATTTTATAATTGAAAAAAAAAAAGAAAAAAGAAGTTTATTTGAACAAGACATAGAATAAAAACAATAAGAACAAGGTCGACAAGCATGTTTCTATTTCTTATATTAAGTATAAGAGGGACTTGGATCATGTCACAATCGACTCATGCCGCAATATCAATTTTCTTCACTTGATTAACTCAGTTTAGGTACAGCAATTCTCCGTGAAATTGATATTTGATCCCTAGCTAGAACTCTAGGTTGTGATTGCAAAGGAATATACTTTTTTCTAAGGGAAAAAAGAAAAAAAAATCTATGGCTAGTAATGGTGGTAAGTGGTAATGATATCTGTGTACAAGTCAAGTTTGGCTGTGGAACCCCTAATGAACAGTGGAATTAGATGTATCAATTCCTATGGACTTGTAATACGCGTCTTCTGCATTTGCCAGCCGAGTCTGAAACATGGTCCACTCCTTTCTGCACCTCTCCCTCACCTAGCACCAACAACATTTGAACATCAACAAATTTCATAACCAAAAGACTATTTCCACTATGACACACAACTTCTTCAATAGACTCTTAATGTGGGAGAAAAAAAAGGCAAATTAATATCATGGAACTGGTAAAAGATAGTAGCATACCCCTTGCCATGGTGCTTTTCCTGTTTGAGATTCACCCTGCAAAGAAACGGAATATTAATAAGCATTTTACAATGTGATTTTTGAGTAAAACTGTTTGGTTTAGAGTAATCAAGGCAATGGAAATACCTGATTCCCTAGAGAGGGAAGACCTTGGTGAACAATCCACTGAGAATCAACAACTCCAATCTTCTCATGTGCAGGCTATGTCAGAAAAAGGATAATAGTTTAAAGCTCATAGCATCATGCATGGATAGCATTTTATTTTTCCAATTTTGTTTCTTTTCATTGCATGTTCTTATCCTAAGAACACACCAATTAGATGAGTACACAAAATATGAGAATGGACTTACCTCTACACATCTTCTAAGAGCAAAATCAAGACCCCACCCGTGGACCAAGTCATTCTGCAATTTCCAGTGGTACAATACAAGCATAATGTTAGCAAGTGCTTAGAGAAACATTGAACAACTAGTCAAAGGCGCGCATAGAACAAACAACTAGTCAAGGGGCATCTTCTAAAACAATCAATACTTTAGGATTAACCGGTTAACCTGAATCATATGCCACACGCAGCGCCATGCATCACGCGAAAACACTGGAGCCATGATTTCAACAAATCTACATTTGTGAAACAGTGACAACATAATTATATACAGATCAGAAGACAAGATAATGTAATGATAATATACATCAGCAGTTACTCACGCTGCACAAGGAGGCAAATGAGGATCAGAACACCATCCTGGTTTTTCCTCTGTTACTCTAATAGAAATACAAGAAAATAAACAGTTAATGCATGTTCTTTGAAGTAATGACCAGCACTACAAAACTGGTGCAGCATTCCAATCGTTCTTACTTGTGGACTTCGCGATCACCTCTTCTTTTTGTCATCTGCCATGTCAAGCCCTTATTAGGTTCCAAACCAGGCTGTGAAATCTCCAAGCCGTGCTTCCTCACCAGTTTTAAGTACCTGCATATGAAATAAGAGAGGCACGTGAAACTTTTCTTAAAAATAAAAACTTCAAAAAATTTCACTTTCATATCCAATACTCACTCTTCTGCATCGAAGTGCTCAACACCCAGGTCTTCATCCCATATGAATATATAGTCATATGGTGCCACAATGTCAGGATGCAAAAACCGCTTGGCATACCACCTAAAAGGAAAAAGCTAAAATTGTCAATATGAATTAGGTTGTCAAAAAACAATATTTCTTGCAGAAATCACAGCAATATTAAATCATCTAAAAGAAATAATGAACAGCTTAGCTCCTTACCATTTGGTCTGTTTGCGAGCACTCACATGAATAGCCTGCTTTGACCATTCAAACTCGTCCCATTCAGTTGTTCGGCCATCATAGTGAAACAGAAGGACAGTGAAATTTCCTGAAAACTGTTCGAGCAAAGTTTTAGTTAAAAAACAAATGAGAAGCATGTGCAAACAGAGAGAGACTGAGAGACAAGAATGGACTGACTAAAACCTTTTTCACGGCTGCATCAATATTATTTTTCTGCTCATAGCCAACAGTGAAGGTTACAAGGTAATTTGGCTTGGACGTTAGATCCTGAAAGTGTTGACTTAGTTAAAAGCTCTGTCCACTTAATATTTGTTTGATTTTTTTCATATAAGCAAGCAAAGAATCTGACCAAACATATGAAAGACTTCTTTTTTCTAGTCCTTTTTACCATCATGTAGCACTTAGATGAAGAGTTGATATAAAATTAGCTTCATCACAAAAATGGCAAGATTAGGATACACACCTCACTGGGCTTACCCCACAATCTACGCAAATAAAAGTCCGACTCAGCTTCAACAATACCAGGAGGTAATCTTTCTGCACCTCTTGGATTTGATGGAACCCAAATCTGAATAGAAGCAAGAGAATGAGGAGCAGGTGATTGATCAATAATCAGATATACATACAGACTCTCTAAGTAGCCATTCTTGGAAGTTGAATGCTCTTATCAATATTGAATTTTTGAACAAGAACATGAAAACGACAGTATAAAAGCTATGGATCCTTAACTACATAGAATCCCCATTGTACCTTTGATGTATCATTTAATGCTTGAACTTGAGATGAACTTCTCTTGTTAGCATTATTCACAAAAGACCATGCTTGGCGACCTGTATATCTGTCTTCAATGTAGGAAAGATCGATGGAGGGAAGCAGGCCAGATGGGAGATTCAACTGCAAATTGTTAAGTACTGTTAGCATAGCATTATCAAGTTCAACAACATGAAACCATTCGAAAAAATTTGCTTCTGCATAGAGTATGCTATAAAGATGAGAGGAATGAGAAATACTCAGTCTGCACCTTTGTTATTGACAATGTTGGAACTGATACTCCTATAAAGAATCCGAAAACTATACCAATAAAAGTTGTCACAAAAAACCTCATAATTTCACTTGGTTTTCTACCACCAGAACTGCAGTAAATGAAATGGAAATGTCCAATGTCAATTGAAGGGAGCCGATGACTGTAACTAGAATCCACAAAAATTCTTGTGAGAAAGACAAAGTTAGGTATCACAAATAATTAGACCTTCGAGTGATAATGCCCATCTATGTTGGAACTTCTGTAAAATGTATGTTCATAAAACTATATGCAGGAACTATTCCTCAGTTTATCAACTGGCAAGTATCCTCCGTATAAGAAACAGCTACGTACGCTTGTCAAATTAGAATAATAGAAACCCTGCTAAAGGAACAAACAAGAAAGAACAAGAAACATAAAAACTTTGGAACCAGATAATGATTCTAATGTCAAGACAACACAAGAGATAACTGTTTTATGAGAGAAAAAAGGTTATGTAAAGTGGAATACTAAGTATACAATATGAGCTCAAATCCCCAACACACCAGTGGCATTCACAAGTAATTTTACTTGTCTCCTATTCATGAAGTTGTTTCACAACCCAAGAAGCATGGCAAAGTATCATAGCACCATTCTGTTGAAATTTTCAACCATATCAATCAAATGGCAGCTATGGAATGGAAGCAAGAGCACCTCTACAAGGCACTGCGGGTTAGTGTCCTAGAAGTTGCCAAGTAGAAAAAGCAAAGAAACCAAATTTAGCTAACAGCCGTTGAAGAAATACACCGAGTTATGTGAACCATAAACGAGAAAAGAATGTGCCTTTTTCCACAATAGCCTCCGAAATTAACTCAGTTAGGAGGGACAACTCATGTGATATTTTTGACAGAAGATGATACGGATTTCACAGACCAATAAAGAGGATAATGACCCCCAACTTAGTGGCTAAACAATTGCAAAACCATGCGGCAGTTCCTATGTAAATATAGAAACTACCATTAAAGCATTCAAATAAAAGGAAAGAAGAAAAAGGAAAGAGAAAATGTAAAATTTACCATACGTGAATTATTTTATTTTTTTAGTAACATAAGGATTTACAATAAAAAAACTCCCGAGGAAACTAATTATAAGCTTTTAAACGGGCACGATTCTCCAGCGTGATAAAGACGCAATGATTGTGCCAGTCAACATAAACTGAATTCATAAATCATTTAGCAGAATCTTCATCTCTAAACTGAAGCTGTATTGTATATGCTACGACCCGCGTGATCCTAAATTAATCTTTCTTTCAGAAAAGAAGGGAAAAGGGGAAAAACGTTACATAGGATCATATTTTAGGGAAATTTAATCCTACTAATTAAAGCTTCCAACTTTAGTTCATCGATTCTGCAACAAGAAAGACAAGAAACAAGAGAAAACAAAAAACTTACCAGGAACAAGTGGAAGATCTGAGCAAATTTGGAAGCTTTTCTGGTAAAAAGCAGAGGAAAAAAACACCCCGAGTGCGAGGAGTTTGATGGTGTTGATCGAAAAACAAACGTGGATATTATAGAAGGAAGAAAGAAAGAATTTTTGAGAGGCAGACACGTATAAAGAAATAAATGAACAAGAACAATGGAATCTTCCTCCCTGTGTGTGGTTTGGGTTTATATCACTACCAAACAAGATCTTTAGAGTTTAAACAGCATGGAAGGACATGGTCCTTTATCTTTCACCTTTCTTTGGGTTTTGGGTTTTGAGTTCTTCTCCTACTGGATCGTAAAAATTGATTCTTGTGGAGAGAGAGAAAGAGAAGATAAATTGTGATTGGTGATTGTATTTGAAATTTCAAATGAAGTAAAAATTAAGATGAATTGTGAGGTGCTGTGTTGGTGAAAAAGATAAGAAGCAGCAAATAAAAAAACAAAGAAATAAAAAGTGATGTTATTTATGGAATGGTGTTTTGTTAATTGGTTTAAGCAAAGATTAAGGTAGAATGAATGAGATAATGAAATCCATGAGGTTGTTTCTGTTTCGCAGGAACTGCCATGTGTTGTGACTAAACCAAACAATGGAAAGACCAATCTCGACTTTTATATTTCTTTTTTTATGTTTCAATCAATCTTTAAAAATTAGGGAATGTTTGTTATTTTAACAGAAATGGAATGTTTGTTAAATAGAGTTTTTTTTTTATTTATTTATTACTTGCTGCTTCCTAAGGTCTGAATAGTTTGTTATTAGATTTTTTTTTCAATAAATTAATAAATAACGTGTTGAGGTAATACATTTTAATTTCACATTTAATGTATACGTGTGCCTTCATGATAAATGAGTTGGTATTTTTTTTTTTTATGTTCTGAATTCCTTAAGATTTTAATGAGAATTCGATATTATTTGAGTATGAGAATGATATAAATATCAAATAACTATCAGATAAATATGATAAAGAAAAGTGTATGTAAGTTTCTTTGATATTACTTAATAAAAGAAAAAAGAATTTGGTAATTTAAATCGGAAACGTACATGAGAACAACTATGATATAGTAAAGACGAAGATCCAATGAAAATATACATATTCATTTACGTCTTCATATCCACATTAAAAAAAATGGATAGTACTGATACTCCATTTTTAAAGAAAAATAAGTACTATACATACCCATATTTAGTTAATGATTTTTTATAGAAAAACTAGAGTTTCGAATAATATTTGGAGGACAAGTTCATCATTTTCATACTTTTTCTTTTGTTTTAGACACTATAATTTATTAAGTAATTAAAAAAATATATTCTTTTATTTAATTCTTTGAAATTTATTTCTAGGAGATTTATTTTATCATTATTTAACATTTTTTAATTGTTATATGAAATTTCATTCATTATTTGTAGAATTATAATTTTATCATTGATTTAAATATTAAAATATGTATACTTTATATTGAATATTTTACATTTTCTTCTTTAACATTGATTTTTTTTCTTAAATTATTTAATCGGTATTTGTTGTGTATTTTTAAAACAGTTAGCTCTTCTGATTAAACACTTGTTATGTATATTCTTATAAATACTTTTTTAATATAAATATGAATTAGGTTGTTATCAAATTTTATAATGAATAAATAATTTCATATATTGACATTATTTTAAACTTATGAAAAAATCTAAAAATGTTTTTTTGAGAAAAATAAATAGAACTAAATGTTAGTTTTGTTCAATAATTACCATTAAAACGCTATTATTCAGGATAACTATCATAGTTTACCAGGATAATCAAACTATTCGGAGTAGCTTTAGCATATTA